>RCNI01000145.1_pt1 | contig 45655 bp, 33 predicted proteins | sample 2041151 | NCBI WGS metagenome assembly RCNI01 (sample SAMN09708214, study PRJNA481090) | feces metagenome | isolation source: feces | place: Antarctica: Albino Rookery
GGATTCTGGTCAGCTATGCAGACTTTGGGTTGGAACAACTTGATTTGGATTGAACGTTGGAAGAACATTTCTAACATTTATTCAACTATTATCGTTTTAGGTTTTGCTTTGGTAGCAGTTGTATTCTTCTGTAAGAATATGATGGCTTAAGCAGAAACTATTAAAAGTGTAACTATTTTAAACTGAAAAATCATTATGACTAAAATAATTGACTCTAAGATACCTGAAGGTCCAATAGCAGAAAAATGGACCAACTATAAGGCTCATCAGAAACTGGTTAACCCAGCTAACAAACGTCGTTTGGACATCATCGTTGTAGGTACAGGTCTTGCTGGTGCTTCTGCAGCAGCTTCTCTTGGTGAAATGGGTTTCCGCGTATTCAACTTCTGTATTCAGGACTCTCCACGTCGTGCACACTCTATCGCTGCACAGGGTGGTATCAATGCTGCTAAGAATTACCAGAATGATGGTGATTCTGTATATCGTCTTTTCTATGATACTGTAAAGGGTGGTGACTACCGTGCTCGTGAAGCAAACGTTTACCGTCTGGCTGAAGTATCAAACAGTATTATTGACCAGTGTGTTGCACAGGGTGTTCCTTTCGCTCGTGAATACGGTGGTACATTGGCTAACCGTTCTTTCGGTGGTGCTCAGGTATCTCGTACTTTCTATGCTAAAGGTCAGACTGGCCAGCAGTTGCTTTTGGGTGCTTACTCAGCATTGAGCAAACAGGTGGGTGTAGGTACTGTTAAACTGTACACTCGTTATGAAATGCAGGATGTAGTTTTGGTAGATGGCCGTGCTCGTGGTATCATCGCTAAGAACTTGATTACTGGTAAGTTGGAACGTTTCGCAGCACATGCAGTGGTTATCGCTACTGGTGGTTACGGTAACGCATACTTCTTGTCAACCAACGCTATGGCTTGTAACTGTTCAGCTGCTATCGCTTGCTACCGTAAGGGTGCTTGGTTCGCTAACCCAGCATACGTACAGATCCACCCGACTTGTATCCCTGTACACGGTGACCAGCAGTCTAAGTTGACTTTGATGTCTGAATCTTTGCGTAACGATGGTCGTATCTGGGTTCCTAAGAAATTGGAAGAGCATTGCAGGCAGGTACTAAGAAAGGTAGCGATATTCCTGAAGAAGATCGTGACTATTACTTGGAACGTCGTTACCCAGCATTCGGTAACTTGGTTCCACGTGACGTTGCATCACGTGCAGCTAAAGAACGTTGCGATAAGGGATTCGGTGTTAACAATACAGGTTTGGCTGTATTCCTTGACTTCTCTGAATCAATTGGTCGTTTGGGTCTTGATGTAGTTCGTCAGCGTTATGGTAACTTGTTCGATATGTACGAAGAAATTACAGACGTTAATCCAGGTGAACTTGCTAACGAAATCAACGGCGTTAAATATTATAATCCAATGATGATCTATCCAGCTATCCACTACACTATGGGTGGTATCTGGGTTGACTACGAATTGCAGACTTCTATCAAGGGCCTGTTCGCAATCGGTGAATGTAACTTCTCTGACCACGGTGCTAACCGTTTGGGTGCTTCTGCTTTGATGCAGGGTCTTGCAGATGGTTACTTCGTATTGCCATACACTATCCAGAATTACTTGGCTGATCAGATTACTGTGCCACGTTTCTCTACAGATCTTCCTGAATTTGCTGAAGCTGAAAAGGCTGTACAGGATAAGATTGACCGCTTCATGAATATCAAGGGTAAGAAATCTGTTGATACTATTCATAAGGAATTGGGTCACATCATGTGGGAATATGTTGGTATGGGACGTACTGCTGAAGGTTTGAAGACTGGTTTAGCAAAATTGAAAGAAATCCGTAAGGAATTCGAAACTAATTTGTTTATCCCTGGTTCTAAAGAAGGTATGAACGTGGAACTTGACAAGGCTATCCGTTTGTGGGACTTCATCATCATGGGCGAATTGATCGCTTACGATGCTTTGAACCGTAACGAATCTTGTGGTGGTCACTTCCGTGAAGAATACCAGACTGAGGAAGGTGAAGCTAAACGTGACGACGAGAACTACTTCCATGTAGCTTGTTGGGAATATACAGGTAGCGATGACAAAGAACCTGTATTGTACAAAGAACCTTTGGTTTACGAAGCTATCAAGGTACAGACTCGTAACTATAAGAGCTAATCTGTGAAGTAAAACAATTAAAGTTAAAAGAAGTAAGATGGATAAAAATATATCATTTACGCTGAAAATTTGGCGTCAGAACGGACCTAAAGAAAAAGGTCATTTCGATACTTTCCAGATGAAAGGTATCTCAACAGATACTTCATTCTTGGAAATGTTGGATATCTTGAACGAACAGTTGATTGCAGACGGTAAAGAACCTGTAGTTTTTGATCATGACTGTCGTGAAGGTATCTGTGGTATGTGTTCTTTGTATATCAATGGACATCCTCATGGACCTGCAACAGGTGCTACTACTTGTCAGATTTATATGCGTCGTTTCAAAGATGGCGATACAATCACTGTTGAACCTTGGCGTTCTGCTGGTTTCCCAGTTATCAAAGACTTGATGGTTGACCGTACTGCATACGATAAGATCATGCAGGCTGGTGGTTTCATCAGCGTTCGTACAGGTGCTCCTCAGGATGCTAATGCACTTCCTATCTCTAAGGAAATTGCTGACGAAGCAATGGAATCTGCATCTTGTATCGGTTGCGGTGCTTGTGTAGCTGCTTGTAAGAATGGTTCTGCTATGTTGTTCGTTTCTGCTAAAGTTAGCCAGTTGAACATGTTGCCTCAGGGTAAGCCAGAAGCTTTGCGTCGTGCAAAAGCTATGTTGTCTAAGATGGACGAACTTGGCTTCGGTAACTGTACTAACACTCGTGCTTGCGAAGCTGAATGTCCGAAATGTGTTTCAATCAGCAACATCGCTCGTTTGAACCGCGACTTCATCAAAGCTAAACTGAAAGACTAATCTTTTTAGTCGGCTCAATAGAAGTTACTTGAACTTTTTATATGCCTCCCGAATCGGTTTCCGGTTCGGGAGGCTTTTTTTATATCTTGCTGATTGTGGCTTTTGGAGTGTGTAGAATCGGAATATAGTTTATCTTTGCAGTAGGATTGAATGAAGAAGAACGTGAGGGATGGTCCTGTTGGTCTGGAACTGGTGTTCGGTCTTCTGTAACCTTTTAATTATGAGTATACTATGAAATTACGATTTTCCGTTTTCTTATTCTTGGCTGTTTGGGCCTTGGTTTCTTCTGCCCAGATTCAGTGGGTGAACCCTATTATCGGTACAGATGGGATGGGACATACGTTCCCGGGGGCTTGTGTCCCTTTCGGTCAGGTACAGCTGAGCCCCGATACCGATACGATTCCGCAGAATGTCAACGGAGCGTATCAGCCAGGTGTCTATGCTTATTGTGCCGGTTATCAATATCAAGACAAAACGATTGTAGGATTCAGCCATACTCACATGAGCGGTACCGGTCATTCCGATTTGGGTGACATTCTGATCATGCCTACTACCGGTCCTTTGAAATTAAATCCGGGAACTGCCGACCAGCCTGATGCAGGGTATCGTTCACGCTTCACACACGAAACGGAGAAAGCTACACCGGGATATTACGAAGTGACGCTCGATGATTACGGCATCAAGGCACAGCTTACCGCCACTCCACGTGTGGGAGTCCACAAATATTCGTTCTCAGAAGGTACAGAAGGACGTATTATCTTAGATTTGAACCATGGTATCTATAATTATGACGGAAAGACCTTATGGGCTTCGTTGCGTGTGGAAAATGATACGTTGCTGACAGGTTATCGGATCACCAACGGGTGGGCACGTACGAATTATACGTATTTTGCCATTTCCTTGTCGCAACCTATCCAGAATTACGGATACCAAGACTTGCAGCGTCCTCTTTATCAAGGCTTCTGGCGGAAATTCCCTATCCACCGGAATTTTCCAGAAATGGCTGGAAGAAAGTTGGTTTCCTATTTTGAGTTTGATACGAAGAGGAATTCAGAATTGGTGGTAAAAGTAGCTTTGTCGGCAACCAGTACCGAGGGTGCCGTGAAGAACCTGCAAGCTGAGGCAGCTGCTAAGCGTTTCGATGTGATTGCAAAAGAAGCGTCCCAACGTTGGAACCGCCAGTTGGCATCCATCGAAGTAGAGGGTACAGAAGATCAGAAAGCCATGTTCTACACTTCTTATTACCACACGATGATTAATCCGTCGGTTTACATGGATGTGGACGGAAGTTATCGCGGACTCGACCACAACATTCATAAGGCCGATGATTTTACTAATTATACCGTTTTCTCTTTGTGGGATACCTACCGTGCTGAACATCCGTTGCTGATGCTGATGAAGCCCGTTGAGGCTCGGAACATGGTGATGTCTATGATTCGCCATCAGCAGCAAAGTGTACACGGGTTATTACCTGTATGGAGCCACATGGCCAATGACAACTGGTGTATGAGCGGCTATCATGCAACTTCTGTTTTGGCAGACGCCATCACCAAGGGAGCCGATATTGATAAGGAAGAAGCTTTGGAAGCCATGGTAAAGACCTCTACAGTGCCTTATTTCGACGGATTAGGCGATTACATGAAGTATGGTTACCTTCCGCTGGAATCGAGCGGTGTAGCGGCTTCTACGACCTTGGAATATGCGTACGACGATTGGACCATCTATCAGACAGCCTTGCGTGCAGGAAAGAAAGAGGTGGCAGAGCAATATAGGAAACGTGCCTTGTACTACCGGAATATTTACGACAAGGAAATAGGGTATGCACGTCCTCGTTATAAGGACGGCCGATTCAAGAAAGATTTTGATATTCGCCAGACTCATGGGGAGGGCTTCATTGAAGGCAATTCCATGAATTTCTCTTTTCACGTGCCCCACGATGTGTTCGGAGTCATGAAGTTGATGGGTGGTGAAAAAGAATATCGACGTAAATTGGACGAACTTTTCGTGATGGACCTTCCAGCGAAGTATTACAAGGACAATGAAGATATTACTGCCGATTGTTTGATAGGGGGATATGTTCATGGAAACGAACCGAGCCACCATATTCCTTATTTGTATGCTTGGACATCAGAACCTTGGAAGACCCAATTGTGGGTGCGTGAAGTGATGAACAAGATGTACAAGAATCATATTCGTGGATTAGGTGGAAATGACGACTGTGGACAGATGTCGGCTTGGTATATCTTTTCCGCTATGGGATTTTATCCTGTTTGTCCAGGAACCAATGAATATGTATTGGGAGCACCTTATCTGCCATCTGTAAAGCTGACTTTGGCGAACGGAAAGACCTTTGAAATTAAGGCGGAAGGGGTAAGTGACAAGAGACGTTACGTTAAATCGGTGAAGTTGAACGGTCGGCCATATACCAAGATGTACATTACACACGAAGATATTCTCAAGGGTGGAATCTTGGAGTTCCAGATGAGTACCCGTCCGAACAAGAAGCGTGGCTTGGCTCGAGCTGACAAGCCTTATTCATTAACCGATGGCGAATAAGCATTTTAAGAATTACGAATGATAATGAGCATGAGAAACTATTTTTTAGCAGTCGTTTCTTTTTGTATGGGACTGACTGCATGTACTTCTAATCAGACTCAAACAACAAAGGATGTTGAGAATCAGCAGAAAGAAGTATCCGATGTAGATAAAGTATGGAAAGATTATTTCTTGGGAAATATCATATTTGAGGATAAAGCGCCCCAAAGTGAGGGCTCCCGTATCTATCATCGGTTGATTCCCGATCCACAGTCTTATATTGCGGCCCAAGCACGTGCTGTGCTGAATACGTTATATTGGGGACCTCAAGACAGTATTGTGCCTGTAAACAACTTACACTATAGCTTGGAAGATATAGAAGGAATCTCAGCCAAGGGAGGCGGTAACGGTGAGGTTACAGTCTTTTACAGTACAAGGCATGTAGAGAAATCGTTTGCAGGGAAGGATTCGGCAAAGGTTGATTTTGAAACACGAGGCGTCTTGTATCACGAACTGACTCATGCTTATCAGTTGGAACCCCAAGGAATCGGTACATATAGTACCAATAAAGTCTTTTGGGCATTTATTGAAGGCATGGCCGATGCCGTACGTGTAGCTAACGGTGGTTTCCATGGTGAAGCGGACCGTCCGAAAGGGGGAAATTACGATGACGGCTATCGGACTACCGGTTATTTCCTGGTATGGGTACGCGATCATAAGGACGCTGATTTCTTACGTAAGTTTAATCGTACTGCGCTCGAAGTCATTCCTTGGTCATTTGAAGGAGCTTTTAAGAAAATCTTCGGCGAAGAATGTGAGATTGCCGCTGTTTGGAGAGAATACCAAATTGCTGTAGGTGATCTTAAAGAATAGAGATGGTTGATAAATTGTTACTTAACGTGAAATGATGGTTCGTTCATACAGAGAATCAGCAGAAATAAAATAAGTTCAAAGGGTCCAGAATCGGTAGAAAGATTCTGGACCCTTTGAACTTATTGGACTGTATGACGTTAAATGAGTCGATATACTCCTCCAGCCAAACCTCTGATAATTCCTCTCATCTCCATTTCAAACAGAATCCCAGTCATTCGGTTGATAGGGATGTTGGCACTAACTACCAAACTGTTGATTTGCAGACCCTCTTCTTGTTTCTTAAGCAAATTGTACACAACTTCTTCTTCGGGTGACAGGTCGATAAATAGTTCTCGCTGGATAGCTTGCGGCTTCTGGCAGATTGTATCCCACGACATAGCCTTTACCAGTTCCTCTGCACTTTGCAGCAAAACGGCTCGATTGTCTCGGATGAGGTTGTTGCAGCCGATGGAGAATTCATCACCTACGCGTCCCGGAAAAGCAAAGCAGTCGCGCTGGTAGCTTTCCGCAATGTCGGCGGTAATCAGAGAGCCTCCTTTGGCAGCCGACTGTACCACGATGGTTGCATCACTGATTCCTGCAACAATTCGATTCCGCTTCACAAAATTCTGTCGGTCAGGGTTGGTACCGCTCGGGAATTCAGTCAGTAATCCACCGTGATTGAGCATTTCTACCGCCGTATGCCGGTGTACTGTAGGATAAATGCGGTCCAGTCCATGAGCCAGTACCCCCACGGTATCCAGTCCGAACTCCAACGCTGCCCGATGGGCATGAATGTCAATCCCATAGGCCAAACCACTTACAATCACCACATCCGGTAAAATATCATGCAGATCTCTCAAGAAATTGATGCAGATATCTTTTCCGTAGTCGGTAGCATGGCGGGTTCCCACCATGTTGATGATATGCAGGCGGTTGAGGCTGATGTTTCCGCGGAAAAATAACACCAAAGGAGCATCGTCACATTCTCGCAAGCGCGAAGGGTAGTCCTCATCCTGTAAGGTCAGACAACGGATCTGGTTTTTTTCGGCAAATTTCAGTTCCGCCTCGCAGAGACGCAAAACCTCGGGACAATTCAAGCTTTCCATCAGTTTGGGAGAGATACCAGGTGCCAGTTCGTCCAGATGTTTGGCTTCCTGGAAGATTCTGGTAGCAGAACCTACCGACTCCAGCAAGCGGTGGGCACCGATTAATCCAAGCCCAGGAATGCGGGTCAACGCTAAAGAATAGAGTTGTTCTTCTTTCATTCTGATAAGTATGGAGCAAAAACTTCATCAAAGAGCGGGCAAGTGCTCAAACGTCCGTTGACTACACAAACGGTTTCCACGCTTGACTTGAGTACCGGTTTCATATCCTCTTTTCTGAAGATGTCCTGATAAAAAACGTATTTGATTCCTTCTTTTTTGAGGTACAATTTTGAAACGAACTCGTCGCCGCTTTTCAAAGGAGTTTTAAAAGCCATGTTCAGACGGGCTACCACAGGATCAATGCCTTGTTCGTGTAATTTGGCAAAGCTGATGCCGGTAGAAGAAAGAAACTCGTGGCGAGTATGCTCTATATAGTGCTGGTAATTGGCATTGTTTACAATACCTTGTAAATCACATTCATAGTCGCGTACTTTCAAGGTCAGTTCATAAATATATTTTCCCATACTGGTTTAGTTATTTTGAATGGTTAGCTACAAATATAACATAAATATATGCTCAATGTTGATTTTCTGTTTACTTTTGTTGGCATGAAGATGGATACAAAAGTATATTCAGCACCGTTGCAAGGCTTTACGGAAGTAGCCTGGCGTAATGCTCACTGTCGGGTATTCGGCGGTGTAGAGGCTTATTACACTCCTTTTGTGCGATTGGAGAAAGGAGAAGTACGCAATAAGGACCGTAGGGAAGTTTCGGCTACTCAAAATCAGGTCGCTAACTTGGTCCCCCAGTTGATTGCTTCTGAACCCGAAGAGATGGAACAGTTGGTACGTTTTCTTCTGGCAGAAGGATATCGTACGATGGATGTCAACATGGGCTGTCCGTTTCCGTTGCTGACCAAGCGATGCAAAGGTTCCGGAATTCTTCCATATCCCGACAAGGTAAGCGGTCTCTTGGCCGTCATGGAGCATTTTCCCGAGGTGCAGTTCTCGGTCAAGATGCGTCTGGGTTGGGAAGATTTCCGTGAATGGGAATCTCTTCTTCCCCTGCTGAACCAGTCGTGTGTACAGCAGGTTACTCTGCATCCTCGTATCGGGAAACAGCAGTATAAGGGTACGGTCGATTTGGAAAACTTTTCTGCTTTCTATGAACAGTGTACCCTTCCGTTAGTATATAACGGAGATTTGGGGTCGGTGGACTCCATTTTGCAGCTTATTTTGCAGTTCCCACGCCTGAAAGGGGTGATGTTGGGGCGCGGCCTTTTAGCCGATCCCTCGCTGGCTCAGGCTGTTCAGACAGGAAAAGTGCTGGAAACGGGTAAACTCTATCACAAGGTATTCGAAATGCATGAATTGATTTTCGACCAATATTCTCGAAACATTGAAGGAGGAGAGGCTCAGTTGCTTCAGAAGATGAAAACCATGTGGGAATACCTTTTACCGGATATGGACAAGAAGGCCCGTAAGGCTATTGTCAAAAGTACCCGTTTAGACAAATATTTAGATGCCGTAGCACTTGCCTTGAGGTGAGTTCCAATTTGTGTTTTTATTCTTTTTTCTTGAAAAACTCAAATCCAATTCGGCAATACAAACACTTTTTCGGGTCACAATAATTCTTTTTCAGTTGCAAGAGAGCCTGACTATCTCCTGCATGTACAGCCTCCAAACCACATGCTTTCCACATGCGGGTAATGTAGTTGTTTTCCGGTTTCAGTTCTTCGAGAAAACGGGAAGCACGCTCCATCAGTTGCGGTTTGGCTTTATGTTTTCCGTAAGCATAAAGGAAAGGAACCACTGTATTGATAATCAGCAGGTCGATGCTTGATTTGCTGAGCGATTTGACATGCGATGGCGATATTTCTCCAAATGTATAATGCGTATTCCAGTACGTTGAGGATTCGGCTTTCAGCAGAAGGCGTACAGATTCAACGGACTGGGCATCTAAGACCTCAGAAAGAAGGCGTCCGCTCCGGTGGTACAGCTGTGCCAGTTGGGCGATGCGTACATGGGGAAAATTAGCCGGTCGCAGGCGCAATAGTTTCCACTGGTAAAAGGCAGAAGGTTTTAACTCGAACTTGTGTTTCAAGTAAGCAAATTCTTTCTGCAATTTGGCGGTATATTCGTCTGTGAGGACCGTTTCATCCTCTTCGGAGGCTTTGCTGTCCAGAAAGCCCGCCATGCCGAAAAAGATAGCTTCCAATTGGAACAAATCGTCACGGTGCTTGTTGATTGCCGGCAGAGGAATTGATTGAACCCACAATTCAAAAGCCTCACTGTTTGTTCCGAATCCGAAGTTACGGGCTAAAGTGATGAAAAAGGCAGCTTCCCAATCCCCGTTACAGCGGTCCAGACGTACTTGAATCTGTTGAGTCTTCTGTTCGAAGCGTTCAGCCTGTAGTGTGTTCAACCAACTGTGTACCAATAGTTTGGGCAGGGTAGGGATTACCTTGTAGCACGCCGGATAATGGTCGGCCCGAATCAGTTCCTGATATTGGTTCAGCAGATAAGAAGGATAATGCAGCTCCATTTGCGGGATGAGCTCTCCATTGCTTCGAGTGATTGATTGGTCGATATCCGAAGCGACGTGTAAGATGACCGAGTCGTAAGCAGGGTCCTCGTTATGGTGATGCCGTATCCAATCCGATGCATGAAGGTGGATTTCGACGTTTCCTACCCAAAGCACACCATTCAGTTTAATTTTAGCGTTGAAGAAGTCCGGTCCGGCATTGGGGTTAGCAAGTCCCGGGTCGATGACCTCAATTGTTTGTCCGTCAGTCGTTGTCAGCGGCTTTAGCGGAAAGAGTCTGTGTTTCCAGACATAATGCAGCAGCTGTTCCATGTTAAGAGGTGTAAATCTCCGCTAAATGTAATGATTTATAGCGAAAAGCACTATCTTTGTAGCATAAATAGAGATATAATTATGAAAATAGCATTAATAGGATATGGAAAGATGGGCAAGGAAATAGAAAAAATTGCCCTTTCTCGTGGACACGAAATTGTGTGTATTATCGATGTGAACAATCGTCAGGATTTTGATTCGGATGCATTCCGTTCTGCCGATGTAGCCATTGAATTTACAGCTCCCTCTGTAGCATATAGCAATTGCATGGAAGCTTTCAAGCAGGGAGTCAAAGTCGTTTCTGGAAGTACCGGCTGGATGAACAGCCATGCTTTGGAAATGCGCCAGCTTTGTCAGCGTGAAGGCAAGACATTGTTCTGGTCTTCAAATTTCAGTCTGGGTGTAGCTATTTTCTCAGCGGTAAACAAGTATTTGGCCAAGATCATGAACAACTTCCCAGGATACGAAGTATCTATGGAAGAAACACATCATATCCATAAATTGGATGCTCCGAGCGGTACTGCCATTACTTTGGCTGAAGGCATTCTGGAAAATATTGACCGCAAGGACAAATGGGTGATGGGAACCCTTACCGCTGCTGACGGCACTGTAAGTGGTACTACCGAATGCAAGGAAGATGAAATTCCAGTAAGTGCCGTACGTCGTGGTGAAGTAGCCGGCATTCATACCATCACTTATGAATCAGCAGCCGATTCAATCGTGATCACTCATGATGCAAAGAATCGTCAGGGCTTCGCTTTGGGAGCTGTTCTTGCAGCAGAGTACACTGCTCAGCACAGCGGATTCTTGGGAATGAAGGACCTCTTCAACTTCTGATTACACTATTGAACCTTTATACTATCTGAGGGAAGCAATCGGCTCCTTGACCTTCAGGGTGGAAACCGATTGCTTGCCTATTTAATCTAAGTCGATTATGATACAAGCATCTCGTAGACAGTGGGTAAAAGTTGGTATAGTACTCGCTCTTTATCTGCTTTTTATTCTTTGGCTGAAGAGTTGGTTGGGCATTGTAGTGATTCCATTCATCTTTGACGCTTATATTACCAAAAAAATTCCTTGGACTTGGTGGAAAAAATCGCCTAATAAGACCGTACAGACCGTTATGGGATGGGTCGATGCCATTGTTTTTGCTTTGGTGGCCGTGTATTTCGTAAATCTGTATTTCTTCCAGAATTATGTCATTCCTTCTTCATCTTTGGAGAAGTCGCTTCTGGTGGGTGATTACCTGTTCGTGAGCAAGATGAGTTACGGTGCTCGTGTTCCTCAGACTCCTCTGCACATGCCGTTAACCCAGCATACTTTGCCGGTACTCAACTGCAAATCGTATATTGAATGGCCGAAATGGGAGTATAAACGGGTAGATGGTCTCGGTAAAGTCCAGTTGAACGATATTGTGGTCTTCAATTTCCCTGCAGGGGATACGGTGGCTACGCGCATTCCGGCTGAAGACATTTACCGTTTGAGTTATCAGGCAGGAAAAGATCTTTCTAATCCGATAGACATCTCTAAGTTGTCAGTTGAACAACAGCGTGAGGTGTACAATTATTATTATCAGACAGGACGCCAATACATCAACGAACATCCAGAAATATTCGGGCATATCATGAGTCGTCCAGTCGACCGTCGTGAAAATTACGTCAAACGTTGTGTGGGCTTGCCTGGACAGACCCTTCAAATAAAGAATCGCATCATTTATCTGGATAATGTAGCCAATAAAGAACCTGATAACGTAGAATATCGGTATTTCGTACAGGTTACTCGTCCGCTTCCCGACAATGTATGCAAGGAGTTGGGAATCAGTCAGGAAGATTTGATGGGATATTATCCTGACCAGAAAGTCTATAACATGCCGTTGACTGAAAAGGCTAAAGCAGCCTTGCAGGCACGCAAGGATTTGGTTAAATCCATCACCAACGTTCCTGGAGATGATGCCAGTGGCTTATATCCTGTCAATAAGTTGACCGGATGGACTACCGATGATTATGGTCCGGTTTGGATTCCGAAAAAAGGAGAGAGCATTGAATTGACGCTCGACAATCTTCCGATTTATGAACGACCGATTCAAGTATATGAAGGCAATAAATTGGAAGTAAAGGACGCGAAAATCTTCATCAATGGCAAAGAAACGAACCGATATACTTTCAAGATGGATTATTATTGGATGATGGGTGACAATAGACACAATTCAGCCGATTCTCGCTTCTGGGGCTTTGTACCCGAAGACCATATCGTGGGAAAACCTATCTTCATCTGGTTGTCCCTCAATCAAAACCGTGGTTGGTTGGACGGAAAAATCCGTTGGAACCGACTCTTTAAATTTGTAGATTCGATAAAGTAAGACGTGCGGAACAGACGTTGGACCATATATGGCAAGATGATAGCAACAGCCGTATTGGCTGTTCTATTGGTCAGAGCTCTTCTTGTAACATCGTGTTTTATTCCTTCTTCTGGAATGGAAAACAGCCTGTATCGGGGCGAAGGAGTATTGGTGAGCAAGTGGAGCTATGGATTGCGTCTGCCTTTTCCTTCGTGGATCGGTTATCACCGTTTGCTTCCTTCACAGCCGGAACGGGGAGATGTAGTGCTCTTCAATAATCCGATGCCGGTATGCTATCATGAGCGTCTGGAACAGCGTGAGCTGTTTATCAGTCGTTGTGCGGGTCTTCCTGGAGATACCCTCATGCTGAATAAGGAACTGACAGTAGTGGCCGGTGAAATTTTCAGTCCAGACAGTAAAGAACTTTATGTGTATCCTTCTTCCGATGAGGAGATCTTGTTGAAGGCTTTGGATTCGCTGGGGCTGACGGGCAATCCGTTGGTGGGATATGCTGGCGGTGGAAACTATATCCGCAGTTTCAGCCATTATGAGTTTTATCTGGTTTCTCAACGGGTAGGTGACGTAATTCCTTTCGCACCCTTGAACTCGGAAGGGAAGCAAGAGAAGCATCCTTTCGTGGTACCCGCAAAAGGAAAACCGGTGAAGGTTTATCCTTGGAATGTGAGGTTGCTTTGCAACACCATTCTTTCCCATGAGAATAGGAAGGCAGATGTTTCGAATGATACGCTGTATATCGATGGGAAACAAGTCACAGAATTCACTTTTTCAAAAGATTATTTCTGGATGGTTTCCAATGACCCTGTAAATATCAACGATTCCCGATTGTTTGGTTTTGTTCCCGAAGACCATTTGGTAGGCAAGGCTTGGCGCATCTGGTATCCAGCTTGTAAAGAGAGGTTCTTTCAACGCGTGCATTGATGCCTGGTGTGGGGAATATCCTTTAAAGAATAACTGTTAGATTAATTCTTTCACTTCAATATGAATAGAGATGTACTTTTGGGTTCTACCTATTTGGGACCTGTAGAATATTATACGAAGCTGTATGCGTATGAGAATGCTGTCATCGAACAGTATGACCATTATCGTAAGCAGACCTATCGCAATCGCTGCATCATAGCTTCGGCCGACGGTCCGTTGGCTTTGACCATTCCTACGGAGAAGTCGGAAACAGGAAAATCATTGATGAAGGAGGTACGTATTTCCGAACATGGAAATTGGCGGCATCAGCATTGGAATGCATTTGTTGCAGCTTATAAGCAGAGTCCTTTTTTTGATTATTATTCAGATGAGTTCCATCAGTTCTTTGAAAAACGTTATGATTTCCTGTTGGATTTCAATCAAGAATTGCTGGAATGGGTTTGCGAGCAGATTGACCTTCATCCTAAAATGCGTTTTACAGACGATTTCATTTTGGAACCGGAAGGTATGGACGATTTTCGGGATGTCATCTCTCCTAAATGCCATGAGGAGGCGGGAGATTCTTCTTTTATCGCAAAGCCTTATTATCAAGTATTTGAAGACAAATTGGACTTTCTTCCGAATTTGAGTATTGTTGATTTGCTTTTCAACATGGGACCAGAGAGTCTGTTGGTTCTTCGCGATAGCTGCAAGTAAACGAGGAGAGATCGTTGTACCGCAATAAGAGAAAATGAAAATAAAATAAAAAGGGTTGGCATGTTTGCATGCCAACCCTTTTTTAGAATCACCCGGCATGATGCATTCATGTCGGGTGATTTGTTTTCCTATTACATAGGAACCATGGTGAATCCCCATTTATATTCTTCATTAGCAGGAATCAAGTACTGCTTGTCAGGACGTGCACCCCAGCTGTCGTAGCCACCGAGTCCCATCTGCTTCATATCCAAGCAGACTTCTACGAAATCGCGAGGAGTAATGTCGTTGATGTGTGTTTGACGCGGTTTCTGATTTTTGGCAGTGCTGATGTCATGCTTCAATTCTTCCGCATTTCGGTTGTTCCATTGGTAGTCGCGGTTTGTTGTTTCTTCACTGTCGAAATCCTCTACCGAATTACGTAAGGTATTGAATCCAAGAGTCTTGTCGGCGTAGATAGTCAATCCTTTTCCGGCACGTTTTCCGATGGTAATCCAACGAGTATCTGTGTGGTGACCATTTTCCTGTGGACGAACGTATGGGAAGTACATATTCTCTGCTGTATTGTGATACAAGCCGACCAAAGTACCAGCGTTGCGGTCAATGTAATTTTCTTCTGGACCACGGCCGAAGTAGGTTACATGATTCATCTGTACAGGCATACGGAAACGTACACCGATACGAGGTACGACTAATTTAGAGCTTTCTTTCATGCGGTCTTCGTTGCCTGGGCTGAAAGTGGCAGTTGCCATTGCTTCTGACATTTCTGTCTTAGAAGCTTCACGAGCACAAGATGTGAAGATGTAGTCGGCCTTCACTACTCCTGAAGGATGGATTCGGTAAGTAGCGATGTATAGGTTGCCGGCTGCCAAATGGTAAGAGATCTGCATTACAGCATCTTTACCGTCCATTTTCAAGCTTGTATCCACCACCTTGAAATTCTTGCTCGACTGTTTCCATATCTGCAGACGTTTAGGACCTTGGTTACCGTAGTCATTATCGTTTGGAGCACGCCAGAAGTTCGGTTGGATACCGAATCCCTTGTCGAAATACTCTGTGCCTTTTACTTTATACGAAGTAACCAGACCACTTTCTTTGTTGAATACGAAATTCACTCGTGAAGAAGAAACTTTCAGTTCGTTTCCTTCTGTGCTGCATTTCAATGCTGGACCGTTCACTGCATAGTTTCGCTGCAATGATTCGATAGGCAATTGGAACTGATCGTGTGCCAATTCGAAGTTGGCTGGTACCAATGTTTCTGGCTCTGTGGTGAATACGCGGAACTCTACGAAGTATTCTGTACCTACCTTTGGATTCAGACCACTTACATCGACCTTCAGTTCTTTTGTGCCTTGCGGTTCAATGTCAAGTCGTACACTGTTCTTGCGGATAACTTTATCATTTGCTTTTACAGTATAATTGATTTGGTACTTCTTCAAATTAGTGAAGTAATAACGGTTGGTTACGTTGAACACTCCGTTCTTCAAGTCAACGGCCTCAAAGCCAACGTGCTGGTGAACATATTTCACCTCGTTCATGGCAGGATGTGTAGTACGATCCGGGTTGACCAGACCATTGCAGCAGAAGTTGCCATCACTTGGCATGTTCTTTCCGAAGTCTCCTCCGTATGCCCAGAACATATTACCATTCTCATCATGGGTTTCCAATCCTTGGTCTACCCAGTCCCAAATGTATCCGCCCTGCAAGTTCGGATACTTGTAGATGGCTTTCCATTGATCCCAAAGGCTTCCTGTAGAGTTACCCATAGCATGTGCATATTCCGAAGGACAAACAGGTCGGTCAGTTCCTTCAGCACCTACCTTATGGAACCATGCAGCTCCCGGGTATTGAGGAACATACATATCTGAGTTCCATTCCCACTGGGCACGTTCGTAATTGACCGGACGGTTCATGATGTCTTTATCGGCATTCTTGGTCCATAAATAAGTTTGGTAGAAGTTGTAACCGTTTCCAGCTTCATTACCCAATGACCAGAAAGTGACACATGGATAATTCTTATTGCGTTCAAACATGTTTTCGGTGCGGTACAAGTGAGGCTGCAGCCATTCAGGGTTGTTTCCCAATGAACCTCCTTTATTCAAGCTGTAACGCATGGCATGGCTCTCGATATTGGCTTCATCGTATACGTACAAACCATATTCATCACACAGTTCATAGAAGCGGCGGTCTTGTGGGTAGTGGCAGAGACGTACAGTGTTCAAGTTGTTCTGTCTCATCAGTTCGAAGTCCTTACGCATCAGTTCTTCTGTTACGTAATGTCCTGTCTTTGGATTGTGTTCGTGGATGTTCACGCCACGCATCTTGATAGGTTGTCCGTTGACCATAAGAACTACATAGTTCTTTCCGTTGCTTCCTTTCTGGTCGATTTCTTTGATTTCAATGCGGCGGAAACCTACATTGAAAGGAACGACCTCAGTTATTTTGCCGTTTTCCTTTACGGTCATCAACAGTTTATAAAGATTAGGATCTTCAGAAGTCCAAGTCTTTACAGAAGGAAGTTCTTTGTGGAAAACCACCGTATTTTTCTGGTTGCTGCTTACAGCTGTTGGCTTTTCTTCTTGAGCTACCACTTTGCCATTTGCATCAAGCAATTCATAGCTGACGTTCAAGTTGGCAGTAGCTGAACGATGGTTCTTCAAGTCGACAGCCAAGCGGAAGATACCATCTTTGTAGGTATCATCGAGTGTAGAAGTCACGCGGAAGTCGTTTACAGCAGCTTTTGGCTGAGAATAAACGAATACATCACGTTCGATACCACTGATACGCCAGAAATCCTGACATTCCAAGAATGAGCCGGTGCTGTAACGGAAGATCTTCAATGTCAGTACGTTGTTTCCTTCTTTCAAGAATTCATTGATATGATATTCAGCCGGGTTCTTAGAGTCTTCATTGTAACCCACTTCCTTACCATTCAAGTAAACATAACAGCCCGATTTGGCACCTGCAATGTGCAAGTAAATGTCACGTCCGCTCCAATCAGATGGAATCGTCAGGTCACGGCGATATACGCCTACCGGATTTTTTTCAGGCAACAAAGGCGGTTGAGGTTTGTCCGGCCAGAAGTCATAGCTGATATTGGTATAGATAGCAGTGCCGAAACCTTGCATCTCCCAGTTTCCTGGAACCTTGATATCTTTCCAATCGGTAAAGCTAGTTTGTGCATCGGTGATGTCGGTAGGAAGATCCTTGTAACAATCTACATAGTGGAATTTCCAAGTCCCGTTCAATAATTGATAATAAGGACTTGCCTCAAACTTGCCGGTAAGAGCTTGCTGCTTGTCGGCATATGTCATGAATGATGAACGTGGGGCTTCACGATTCACCGAGAAGGTTTGGATATCCTTCCAATAAGGTAAAGACGAATTTTCTGCACTGACAACAGTAGTTCCCGTTGTGAATGCGAAAAATCCCAATAACGCGTTCGTTACGATTTTTTTCATAATACGAAGTAAGTATAAATGTAATTTGCTAAATGTGTTACAAATTTAAGTTTTTTCTTCTTTATTTCAATGTTTGACAGGCTTTTAGGCTACGAATTTCTAAAAAAAATTAAGAGTTTATCATATACGGGAATAATATTGTAACTTTGTGTCTGAATTTAAATGATTTAGAGTATATGAATAATCTTCCTCCAGTAACGAAGAACTTATTGATCATAAATGTATTATGTTTCTTCGGTGTCGTAGTAGCAAAGCGTTATGGAATCGATGCTGAGAATTTATTAAGTCTTCACTTCTTTTTGGCTTCTGACTTTAATGTCGGACAGCTTGTAACTTATATGTTCATGCATGCCAACTTCCAGCATATCTTTTTCAACATGTTTGCTTTGTGGATGTTTGGTCGTGTTTTGGAACAGGTTTGGGGACCTAAGCGTTTCTTGACTTATTACCTGATTTGCGGTATCGGTGCCGGATTGGTTCAGGAATTGGTGCAGTATGTGCATTACTCTTCAGTTCTGGCTGCATACGATGCGGTGAATACAGGGATGGGAACCATTCCGATGGGTGAGTATTTGAACTTGTTTCGAACTGTAGGTGCTTCAGGAGCTGTATATGGTATCCTGCTTGCTTTTGGTATGCTGTTCCCGAATTCGGAAATGTTTGTATTTCCTTTGCCGATGCCAATCAAGGCGAAATATTTCGTTGTCGGTTATTTCGTGCTGGAATTGTTCTTGGGAATGTCCGGTGGTGATGGCGTTGCCCACTTTGCTCATTTGGGCGGTATGATTTTCGGCTTGGCGTTAATCCTTTATTGGAAAAAGAAAAATGGGAACCTATTCTACTAATAATCGTTCGAACTTCGGGTTCGGAAGAGGTTTTAGAGGCAACTTTAGAAACTTCAAGGACTTTTCCAACTATAGAGGTTTTGGAAACTATGGCAATTTCCAGTTTGACTGGGGGAATGTAGTGAACCGCTTTATCTTGATTAATGTAGGCGTTTTCTTGTTCATTTCGTTGGTCAACTTCTTTTTGCTATTGTTTGATGTTCCAGGAAATCCTTGGATGAAGTATCTTCAGTTGCCAGCTTGGCTGCCGACTTTATTTCGTCAGCCGTTATCCCTCATCACCTATATGTTTATGCATGTAGGATTGTTTCATCTGCTCTTTAATATGCTTTGGCTCTTTTGGTTTGGTCATTTGTTCTTGAACTTCTTTTCGAGCAAGCATTTTCGCGGATTGTATTTATTAGGAGGTATTTGTGGCGGCTTGAGCTTTATTCTTGCTTACAATATCCTTCCAGGTTTTGAGTCCACTTTACCCAATGCTTCTTTGTTGGGAGCTTCTGCTTCCGTGCTGGCCATTGTTGTGGCAACGGCCGTGCGTGAACCCAACTATCCAGTTGTTTTCATGTTCTTGGGTTCGGTACGCTTGAAATATGTAGCCTTGTTTATGGTTGCTTTTGATTTGCTTTTCATGTCGTATGGCAATGCGGGCGGTCACATCGCTCATTTAGGAGGGGCAATAGCCGGCTGGTGGTTCGCTGCCGGATTGGCTCGTGGTACCGATTACACGCACTGGATTAATAAGACTCTTGATTTCTTATCTGGAAAGTTGTGTTTCAAGCGACCCCCTCGTAAGCCGAAAATGAAAGTTCATTATAATGAACAGCAGAAGAACTATGACTTTAATGCACAAAAGAAAGAACGTGAAGCTGAATTAGACCGTATTTTAGATAAAGTGCGTAAATCAGGCTATACCAATCTGACAGAAGAAGAAAAGAGACGCCTGTTTGACGCAAGTAAACGTTAAGATTGTATGAATGTTGTTAGAAACACTTTGGGACTCTTGCTATTGGTTGGTAACGTAATAGTAGGACTCGGGTATTTGTTGTGTGCATTTTCTCCATACTTATCGCCGGTAGCACATCCGATACTGGCTTTGTCTGGATTATGTATTCCTATTTTTATCCTTGCCAATTTCTTCTTTCTGGTATTCTGGTTGATAGTAAAATGGAAGTTTGCACTGCTGCCTTTCTTGTTTTTCTTGATAGGTTGGGAGGCACTGGACACGTATGTCCCTTTCAATTTGGGAACAGTAGAAAAGAAAAACGGAAAAACATTGAAGGTGTTGACATACAATGTGCAGGGTATGCTGTCGCAAGTTGATGAGTCAGGAAAAAAGGTGGTTCCTGCTTTGGATTATATTCTGCAATCGGGAGCTGACATCGTTTGTCTCCAAGAATTTCCGACCATGGATACCAACTTGATCAAGCGCTTGAAGAAGGTATATCCATACTTTGAGTATTCTCGCACTTTTATGAATGTGGGCATCGCTTGTTTTTCCAAATACAAGATTGTGTCTTCAGAACCGATTCAAATGGTCAGTGCAGGAAATGGAAGCGTGTACTTTCGTGTCAAACTTGCCGATGGAACCATACCGCTTATTGTCAACCACCTGGAATCAAATAAGTTGAACGACCAGGATAAATACATGTATAAAGAGATTTTAAAGGATCCGAAAAATAAGAAGGTCAAGTCGGACAGCAAGCATTTGGTGCATAAATTGGCAGATGCGGTAGTAATCCGAGCTCCTCAGGCTGACATCGTAGCCAAGAAAATTCATTCACTTGATAACCAGAATATCATAGTTTGCGGTGATTTCAATGATACCCCTATATCATACGCTCACCGGATCATAGCTGAAGGCTTGCAGGATGCTTTTGTAGAAGCCGGAAACGGACCGGGTATTACTTATTATCGTAACTTTTTGTTTTTCCGTATAGACCACATGATGGTAGGAAAGGCTTATCGGGTACTCCAATGCAAGGTGGACCGTTCAATTGATGCCTCCGATCATTATCCGGTGTGGTGTTTGCTTGAAAGATAAGTCTCTCTTTAATAATTCAATCATAAGATGAAAAAAATACTAATCGCTTTTGCTATGAGTTGTGTTGTAAGTGCATGTACACAGTCGGCAACGGATGAAGTCAATCCGTTTTTAACAGAGTTCCAGACACCATACGGAACCCCAGATTTCAGTAAGATCAAGGAAGCACATTATGAACCTGCCTTCTTGAAAGGAGTTGAACAGCAGAATAAAGAAATCAAGGCTATTGTGGAGAACCCGGAATCGCCAACCTTTGAAAATACGATTGAAGCATTAGATAATAGTGGAGCTATTTTAGCCCGTGTATCTGGAGTGTTCTTTGCGTTGTCAGAGGCTGATGCGAGCGATGAGTTGATGGCTCTTCAAGAAAAGATAGCTCCGATGCTTTCTGAACACAATGATAACATTTATTTGAATCAGGACTTGTACAAGCGTGTGGCAGAACTGCATGCACAGGAACAGTCGGGATCATTGAAACTGACTACCGAACAACATTACTTGCTCGACAAGTATTACAAGTCTTTTGTACGCTCAGGAGCAGGATTGGATGCAGCCAAGCAAGAACGTTTGCGTCAGATTAACAAGGATTTGTCTGTACTGACCATTACTTTTGAAAATCATGTATTGGCTGAAAACAATGCGTTTGAATTATGGATTGAGGATGAAGCCGATCTGAAAGGACTTCCTGCTTCGGTCGTTGCTGGTGCGGCTGCAGAAGCCAAAGAAAAAGGGAAAGAAGGCAAATGGTTGTTTACCCTCCAAGAATCAAGCCGTTTGCCCTTGTTGCAGTATGCACAGAACCGTGAATTGAGAAAGCAGATGTATGAAGCCTATACTTCCATGGGCAATCATAACGATGCCAATGACAATAAAGAAGTCTTGAAGCAGATTCTGACCCTCCGTTTAGAGAAAGCAAGATTGATGGGCTTCGACACGTATGCAGCTTACGTATTGGACGACAATATGGCCAAGAAACCTGAAAATGTCATGAATTTCTTGCATGATTTGTGGGGCTATTCTCTTCAAAACGCCAAGAAAGAAGCGGCCGAGTTGCAGAAAATCATGGATCGCGAAGGAAAAGGAGAAAAATTGGCTGCATGGGACTGGTGGTATTATGCAGAAAAACTTCGTCAAGAGAAATACAATTTGAATGAAGATGAGATCAAGCCCTATTTCAGTCAGGAAGATGTACAGAAAGGACTTTTCTATGTAGTAGATCAGTTGTACGGCTTGAAATTGACTTCAGTAGATACGTTGTCCGTGTATAACCCAGAAGTAAAAACGTACTTGGTGAACGATGCCGACGGTACCTTCTTGGGTGTATTTTATGCGGATTACCTGCCTCGCAGCACCAAACGCAGCGGTGCATGGATGAGCAATTTCCGCGAGCAGAAAGCAGGAGTCCGTCCACTGATTTATAACGTAGCTAGTTTTACGAAGCCTACAGCAGATACTCCTTCCTTATTAAGTATTGATGAGGCCCGTACCATGTTCCATGAATTTGGACATGCCTTGCACGGAATGTTGACTCAATGTACTTATGCGGGCGTATCCGGCACATCCGTAGCACAAGATTTCGTGGAACTTCCTTCCCAGCTGATGGAACATTGGGTTATTGAACCAGAAGTTTTGAAAGTATATGCAAAGCATTATCAGACACGTGAACCTATTTCGGACGAACTGATAGCCAAAATTGAAAATCAAAATCTTTTCAATCAAGGATTTATGACCACCGAGCTATTGGCAGCTGCTCTTCTCGATATGGAACTCCATCTGCTCACAGATACCCAAAATCTGGACGTGGTAGCTTACGAGAAGCACATCATGGACCAGTTGGGATTAATACCCGAAATAGCACCTCGTTACCGTGCCACCTATTTTAACCACATTATGGGCGGATATGAAGCCGGTTACTACAGTTACCTGTGGGCAGAACGTTTGGACGCCGATGCTTTTGCCTATTTCAAAGAAGAAGGAATTTTCAATCCGGAAGTAGCCAATGCTTTCAGAAAGAACATCTTGGAACGCGGAGGAAGTGACGATCCGATGAAATTATACATCAGTTTCCGCGGATGTGAACCTAAATTAGAGCCTTTGTTGAAAAATAGAGGATTAAAATAAAGAAAAGTATCAAAAATTATAGTAAAAAGGGTGCAAAACAATAGATTTGCATCCTTTTTTGCTTGATAACCCCTAATTTATTCAAAAGCATTCCTCTTGTGAATGAAAAAAAAACTATATTTGCAACCTTGAAAAATCGTATTTAATAAAAAAGTATATAAAAATAAATTAATTAACATGCAAAACAAAGGATTTGTAAAGACTTTTGCGGTTCTGTTGACCTTGGCATGTGCATTTTACCTATCATTTTCTTTCGTAACTCGCTACCATGTGGGTAAAGCGGCTGAAGATCCAAAGGGAGAAACACATTACCTCGACTCAATGCAGAACGAGAAAGTTTGGCTCTGGTATTCGCTGAAAGAATGTCGCGAGCAGGAGATTGGTTTAGGTCTTGATTTGAAGGGTGGTATGAATGTTATCCTCGAAGTGTCTATTCCTGATGTGGTTAAGACTTTGGCTGATAACAAAACAGATGAAGCTTTCAATAAGGCAATTTCCGAAGCTGCAAAATTGCAGGTTACAAGCCAGGATGACTTCGTTACTTTATTCATTAGAGAATACAAGAAGCTGGCTCCTAATGGTAAACTTGCAGAGCTTTTCGCAACTCAGCAGTTGAAAGACAAAGTAAATACCCGTAGTACTGATTCTGAAGTAGAATCTGTATTGCGTTCAGAAGTTAAAGCTGCAGTAGAAAATTCTTATAATGTATTACGTACTCGTATCGACCGCTTTGGTGTTGTTCAGCCTAACATCCAGACTTTGGAAGGAAAGATGGGCCGTATCATGGTGGAATTGCCGGGTATCAAAGAACCGGAACGAGTTAGAAAGTTGCTTCAAGGTTCTGCTAACTTGGAATTCTGGGAAACTTACGAAGCAAAAGATATCGTTCCTTCTATGATTACAGCAGACAGCCGTGCTCATGATTTGCAGGCTGTAGCTACTCCTGCAGAAGAAGTTGAAACTGAAAAAGCTCAGGCTGTTTCTGCAAAAGATAGTTTGGCTGCAGCATTGAAAGGTAACAAACCAGCTGCTGCTAACTTGGAACAGGCTAAGAAAGAACATCCTTTGTTGGCTGTAATGCAGTTGAATCAAAGTGGTCAGGGCTGTATCGTAGGTTATGCTGATGCGAACGATACCGTTACTATCAACTCAATCTTGCGTACTAAAGAAGTGAAGGAAGTGTTCCCACGTGACTTGAAGTTGATGTGGGGTGTAAAAGCTGCTGACTTTGACAAGTCTGGCCGTATCTTCGAACTTTACGCTATCAAATCGACAGAACGTAACGGACGTGCTCCTTTGGAAGGTGACGTAGTTACTACTGCAAAAGATGAATATGACCAATTCAACAAGCCATGTGTAAGCATGTCTATGAATACAGAAGGTTCACGTCGTTGGGCTGCTTTGACTAAAAAGAACATCGGTCGTGAAATCGCTATCGTATTGGATGGTTATGTATATTCTGCCCCTCGTGTAAACAGTGAAATTACTGGCGGTAACTCTCAGATCACCGGTAACTTTACTCCAGAACTTACAAAGGACTTGGCTAACGTATTGAAAACTGGTAAGATGCCGGCACCTGCTCGTATCGTACAGGAAGATATCGTAGGTCCGTCATTGGGTCAGGAATCAATCAATCAGGGTATCATTTCATTTATCGTTGCCTTGATCGTTTTGATGCTTTACATGTGCGTCATGTACGGTTTCATCCCAGGTATGGTTGCTAACGCTGCATTGTTCGTTAACTTCTTCTTTACTTTGGGTATCCTTACATCTTTCCATGCTGCTCTGACAATGTCAGGTATCGCCGGTATGGTATTGTCATTAGGTATGGCCGTGGATGCTAACGTATTGATTTATGAACGTACAAAAGAAGAGTTGAGAGCCGGTAAGGGTACTAAGCAGGCTTTGTCTGAAGGTTACTCTAACGCATTCTCTGCAATCTTCGACTCTAACTTGACATCTATCATCACAGGTATTATCTTGTTCAACTTTGGTACAGGTCCTATCCGTGGTTTCGCAACTACTTTGATTATCGGTATCCTCTGTTCATTCTTCTCAGCCGTATTCTTGACTCGTCTGGTTTACGAACACTTTATGGCTAAAGATAAATGGATGAACTTGACCTTTACTACTGGTATCTCTAAGAACTTGATGCAGAACGTACACTTCAACTTTATGGGTGTATCTAAGATTTCATTCACTATCTGGGGAATTGCTATCGTTGCTTGTATCGCTTCGTTCATGGTTCGTGGATTGGCTCAGAGTATCGACTTTACAGGTGGTCGTAACTTCGTTGTTCAGTTCGAACAGACTGTACAGCCAGAACAAGTACGTTCATTGCTTCAGCCAAAGGTTGGTGATGCCAACGTTCAGGCTATCGCTTTGGGTGCTGATGGAAAAACAATCCGTGTGACTACTAACTACCGTATCACAGATGATTCTCCAACTATCGATGCTGAAATCGAAGAATTCTTGTACCAGTCATTGAAAGAAGGCAAATTGCTCGGTGAAGGCACTACTTTGGAAGTCTTCATTGACCGCGATAATCGTGCCGGTGGTTCTATCATCAGTTCTCAGAAAGTCGGTCCAAGTATTGCTGACGATATCAAAACTTCAGCTGTTTGGTCAGTTGTTTTGGCTTTGATTGCAATCGGTTTGTATATCTTGGTTCGCTTTAATAACATCGCATTTAGTATCGGTGCAACCGTTGCATTGACTTTGGATACTTTCTTGATTATCGGTATGTATTCAATCTTCTGGGGAATCTTGCCATTCTCTTTGGAAATTGACCAGACATTCATCGGTGCAATCTTGACAGCTATCGGTTACTCAATCAACGATAAGGTGGTTATCTTCGACCGTATTCGTGAATTCTTGCACTTGTATCCGAGACGTGAACGTGGCCAGTTGTTCAACGATTCTTTGAATACTACATTGGCTCGTACCATCAATACTTCAGTATCTACATTGATCGTATTGTTGAGTATCATCATCTTGGGTGGTGATAGCATTCGTAGCTTTGCATTCGCAATGATTCTCGGTGTCGTATTCGGTACATTGTCATCATTGTTCATTGCAGCTCCTACTGCTTATCTCACTTTGGGCAACAAATTGCCAGAAGGCACTGATGACGTTAAAGCTTAAGGAATAACGATTCAGCCTTTGGGCTGACCTGATAAAAAAAGCCGTTTGCAAATTGTTTGCAAACGGCTTTTTCTTGTTAGTTGTACCTACTGACATCTGATTCTTTGAATGGTGTTAAACACCTGTCACGCAGGACAATGAAAAAATCTCCGAATTATCAAAGTTAGAAGAAGAGGTTAGTGAAAGAATCTATAGAAATAAAATACCCTCGCTGTATTATACAACGAGGGTATTTATGTATAAAGTCCGATTGAAAGGACTTTAGGTAGATATTGAAAGTATATTATTTACCGAATTTTTCCTTCAACTTAGCCAACATGTCTTTAGTCATAGCGTCCAAATCGTATTCAGGTTTCCAACCCCATTCTTCACGAGCACAAGTATCGTCCAAAGAGTTAGGCCAAGAATCAGCGATAGCCTGACGCAATGGATCTACATTGTATTCCATCTTGAAGTTTGGTTCATATTCTTTGATCTTGTTGTAGATGATTTCTGGATCAAAGCTCATAGAAGCGATATTGAATGAGTTACGGTGAACAAATTTAGTAGGATCAGCTTCCATGATTTCGATAGCAGCACGTAAAGCATCTGGCATATACATCATATCCATGTAAGTGCCTTTAGCGATAGGGCATTCGAAAGTTTCGCCTTTAGCAGCTGAATAATAAATGTCTACTGCATAGTCGGTAGTACCACCACCCGGAGGTGTTACATAAGAAATCAAGCCAGGGAAACGTACAGAACGAGTATCTACACCGAAGCGAATATTATAGTAATCGCTCAACAATTCACCAGATACCTTGGTTACTCCGTACATTGTACGTGGATTGCGGATTGTATCCTGAGGAGTTTGGTCTTTAGGAGTATTGTTTCCAAATACACCGATAGAGCTAGGAGTAAATACGGCACAATCCATAGTACGAGCCACTTCCAAAACATTGAAAAGACCACCCATACCGATTTTCCATGCCAGCTGTGGTTTTGCTTCTGCTACGGCAGACAACAAGGCTGCCAAGTTATAGATGGTGTCAATCTTATACTTTGAAACCGTCTCAGCGATCTGCTGCTCGTTAGTGACGTCTACGATAGCACTTGGACCTGATTCCTTCAATTCCCCAGTAGGCTCTGCACCCGGGATGTAGCCAGCTACGATGTTGCCATTGTAGATACTTCTCAGTTTCATAGTCAGTTCCGAACCAATCTGTCCGGTGGAACCGATAATCAAGACATTTTTCATGAATGTAATATTTAAGTTTATAGTACTTTTATCCTACAAAGATAGATATTAAAATGTTTTTTGAGTAAAAAAAGGTGATTATTCATGCTTAAATTCGGAAAAATTTGAGACCTTTGTATATAAACCTTAATGAGTATAGCAATGTACGGAAAATTTAAAGAATTTTTGGCTGAAGAACTGGCAAATATAGATGCTGCCGGTTTATATAAGAGAGAAAGAGTCATTACCACTCCACAGCGTGCTGATATCAAAGTGAATGCAGGTGATGAGGTGTTGAACTTTTGTGCAAATAACTATTTAGGCCTTTCTAACAATAAACGCCTGATTGAAGCTGCTAAAGCTGCTATGGATACCCACGGATACGGAATGTCATCTGTTCGTTTCATCTGTGGTACACAAGATTTACATAAACAGCTTGAAGCTGCTATTTCAGATTATTTCCACACAGAAGATACCATCCTTTACGCTGCTTGTTTCGATGCAAACGGTGGTTTGTTTGAACCTTTGTTCACAGACGAAGATGCTATCATCTCTGACTCTTTGAACCATGCTTCTATCATTGATGGTGTACGTCTTTGCAAGGCTAAACGTTACCGTTATGCAAATGCTGATATGGCAGATTTGGAACGTTGCTTGCAGGAAGCACAGGCACAGCGTTATCGTATCATCGCAACAGACGGTGTATTCTCTATGGACGGTAACGTAGCTCCTATCGATAAAATCTGTGATTTGGCAGAAAAGTACGATGCATTGGTGATGGTAGACGAATCACACTCTGCAGGTGTGGTAGGCCCAACAGGTCATGGTGTTGGTGAACAGTTCAATGCATACGGACGTATCGATATCTTTACAGGAACATTGGGTAAGGCTTTCGGTGGTGCTATGGGTGGTTTCACAACAGGTAAGAAAGAAATCATCGACATGTTGCGTCAGCGTTCACGTCCTTACTTGTTCTCTAACTCTGTAGCTCCTGCTATCGTAGGTGCCAGCTTGGAAACATTCAAGATCTTGAAAGAAAGTAATGCACTTCACGATAAATTGGTTGAAAATGTCAACTATTTCCGTGATAAGATGTTAGCAGCAGGTTTTGATATCAAACCTACTCAGAGTGCTATTTGTGCAGTGATGTTGTACGATGCTAAATTGTCACAAGATTTTGCTGCTAAGATGCAGGAAGAAGGTATCTATGTTACTGGTTTCTATTATCCTGTCGTTCCGAAAGGTCAGGCACGTATCCGCGTTCAGCTTTCAGCTGGTCATGAACGTGAACATCTTGATAAAGCAATTGCTGCATTTATCAAAGTGGGCAAGGAATTAGGCGTAATCAAATAATTGATAGAACAGCGCTTCGATAATTATTTTCTTGAATAAAGAAGGAGGCTGGATTCTGCAGTAGTGGAATCCAGCCTCTTTATTTTTTGAGTCAGGAAAACTCTGATAAAGAGAAATCCCTGTCAATCAGTGGCAAAAGAAGATACATGGTGATGCCTAACGACAAGGAGCGTCCGTAGGTACTTGGCTTTCCTTCGGACGCTCCTTATGACTATCTGTACCTCGGAGGGGAATCGAACCCCTATCTAATGTTTAGGAAACATCTATTCTATCCGTTGAACTACCAAGGCGATAAGTTGTGCAAATGTAGCTTTTTTTGCTGATTTTTCAATAAAAACTGGGGCTATTTTGATGTTTTACAGCTATTTTGAAGAAATATAATCGGGCATTCTTTGCTTTATTGATTGAACTTCGCCATTTTTGTATATATAGATTTTGTAACTTTAAATAAAACGCTATGGCAGAAGAAATGATTGTCAAAGAGTTGGACGATGTCGTTGTCCGTTTCTCCGGTGACTCTGGCGATGGCATGCAGCTCGCCGGCAATTTGTTCTCAAATATTTCAGCTACAGAAGGGAATGATATCAGTACATTTCCTGATTATCCCGCTGATATTCGTGCACCGCAAGGTACGCTTACAGGGGTTTCTGGATTCCAGGTCCATATCGGTTCAGAAAAAGTATATACCCCGGGTGACAAGTGTGATGTACTGGTTGCGATGAACCCAGCCGCTTTGAAAACACAGTATCAGTACTGCAAACCTCAGTCTGTTATTATCATTGATACGGATTCTTTTACGCATCGTGATTTGGTTAAGGCTCAGTTTCAGTTGGAGAATCCTTTTTCAGAGCTTGGCATAAAGAACGAAGTGGTAAGTGCTTCCATTACTACCATGTGTAAGGAGAGCTTGAAAGACAGTGGACTTGACAATAAATCGATTCTTCGTACGAAAAACATGTTTGCTTTAGGTTTAGTCTGCTGGCTTTTCCATCGTGATATTCACTTAGGTGAGAAAATGTTGCGTGAGAAGTTTGCCAAGAAGCCCGCGATAGCGGAAGCGAATATCAAGGTGCTCTATGACGGCTATCATTTTGGAGAAAATACACATGCTTCGGTAGCGGCAGGCTATTCCGTTCCAAGCAAACAGCATTGTCTTCCTGGTAAATATATGGATATTAATGGAAACAAGGCAACGGCTTATGGTTTGATAGCAGCTGCCGAGAAGGCTGGGCTCCAGCTTTATTTGGGTTCCTATCCAATTACGCCTGCCACTGATATCCTCCATGAATTGGCAAAGCACAAGTCACTGGGTGTGAAAACGGTACAATGTGAAGATGAAATTGCAGGTTGTGCCTCTGCCGTAGGTGCTGCTTTTGCAGGTGCATTGGCTGTAACCACCACTTCTGGTCCAGGAATATGCTTGAAGAGTGAAGCCATCAACTTGGCGGTTATTACCGAACTTCCCTTAGTTATCATTGATGTACAACGCGGAGGTCCGTCCACTGGTCTTCCTACAAAATCAGAACAGACAGATCTTCTACAAGTCCTTTATGGACGTAACGGAGAAAGTCCACTTCCTGTGATAGCAGCCAATTCACCGACCGACTGTTTCGATACTGCATTTCTTGCTTGTAAAATCGCATTGGAGCACATGACTCCAGTCGTTTTATTGAGTGATGCCTACATTGCCAATGGATCGGCTGCATGGCGTCTGCCGAAATGGGAAGATTATCCGGCAATCCGTCCGCCTTATGTGACGCCGGATATGGCAGCCGATTGGACTCCATTCAAGCGCAATCCAGAAACAGGGGTACATTATTGGGCACTTCCAGGTACGGAAGGGTTTATGCATCGTATTGGAGGCTTGGAAAAGAGCAATGAAACAGGTGCTATTTGTACAGAAGCAGAGAATCACCATCTGATGACCCGCTTGCGTGCTGAAAAAGTACAGAAAATTGCCGAAACTCTTCCTGAGTTAAAGACTGAAGGAGATGAAGATGCCGACTTGCTGATTGTTGGTTTCGGCGGAACCTATGGTCACTTGCATTCTGCGATGGATCAGTTGCGTCGTAAAGGAAAGAAAGTTGCATTGGCACATTTCCGTCTGATTAATCCATTGCCGAAGAATGCGGCCGAAGTTCTTCGCCGTTACCGTAAGGTTGTTGTGGCCGAGCAGAACATGGGGCAGTTGGCAGGCTATCTACGAATGAAAGTAGAGGGTATTCATCTGCATCAGTACAATCAAGTCAAAGGTCAACCGTTCGTGGTACAGGAACTGGTTGATGCATTCACTAAAATAATGGAGGAATAACAAATGAGTGAAATCAAATATACAGCTGCTGATTATAAAGGTGGGCAACCTCGTTGGTGTCCGGGTTGCGGTGACCATGCATTTTTGAATTCTTTTTATAAGGCCTTGGCAGAGTTAGGAGTTCCATCACATGAAATAGCCGTCATTTCAGGCATCGGCTGTTCATCGCGCTTACCTTATTATATGAATACGTACGGAATGCATACGATTCATGGACGTGCGGCAGCAATTGCAACAGGAGCTAAGGTTGTCAATCCCAATCTGACCATCTGGCAGATATCAGGTGATGGTGATGGACTGGCAATCGGAGGCAATCACTTCATTCATGCGATTCGTAGAAATATTGATATAAACATGATTCTACTGAATAACCGTATTTATGGATTGACGAAAGGGCAGTATTCACCGACCTCAGCACGTGGATTTGTGAGCAAGTCATCTCCTTATGGGACAGTAGAAGACCCGTTTCGTCCAGCGGAACTTTGTTTCGGAGCACGAGGACGTTTCTTTGCCCGTATAGCAGCAGCCGATGGTCCTCATTCGGTGCAAACCCTGGTGGCAGCAGGGAAACATAAAGGTGCTTCCGTAGTGGAAGTTCTTCAAAATTGTGTCATATTCAACGATGGCATTCATGCGGCAGTCGCTAAGAAGGAAGAACGAGATAAACATGCCATTTTCTTGGAACATGGCAAACCCATGATTTTTGGGCCGAACAAAGAATTTGGCTTGATGCAAGAAGGTTTCGGCTTGAAGGTCGTGAAGTTGGGTGAAAATGGAATAACGGAGAAAGATATCTTGGTGCATGATGCACATTGTCAAGACAATACCCTTCAGTTGAAGTTAGCACTGATGGAAGGCCCCGATTTTCCGATAGCATTGGGCGTTATACGTGACGTAAAAGCACCTACATACGATCAGGCTGTAGCAGATCAGATAGCTGAGGTCTCTGCACGGCAGTCGTACCATAATTTTGAGGAGCTTCTGGCAACGAACAACACTTGGGAAATAAAGTAAAAAGATAGAAATCAGGCGTTTTGCTTGAGAGCACATTTGTTTCCGTTAAGATGACCGGAAGTCAGAAAGACTTGCAGGGAAATTTTAACGGAAACTTTTTGTAAAAAAACACTTTTTGAACAAACCATTTTCCTTGTAGAAATGTTTTCATAGTATGGAGCTAAAGGACTTCTGAAGGTGAGAATTTAGTCTTTTATGCTTGTTTGCCAAGTGTGCGTAGCAAAACTGTTATACAAGTATAAAACTTATTCTTAATTACGGAAATTTTTAAGTAATTGCTTCTTTAATATAAAATAATCCCTTATTTTTGTAGCACCTAAGTTAAGGTTATGGCTTAAGATAAGTGATAAATCATAACAATATTAGATATAATAACAAAAAAAATTTGAACAATGGCAAATGTAGATCTTAGCAAATACGGAATTTTGAATCCCGTAGAAATTTTGCACAACCCTTCTTATGAAGTTTTGTTCGCTGAAGAAACTAAAGAATCTTTGGAAGGTTATGAAAAAGGTCAGGTTACAGAACTTGGCGCTGTTAACGTTATGACTGGTATTTACACTGGTCGTTCTCCTAAAGATAAATTCTTCGTTTATAACGAAGCAAGTAAAGATACTGTATGGTGGAACTCTCCAGAATACCCAAATGACAACAAACCTTGTTCTGAAGAAGCTTGGGCTGATTTGAAAGCTAAAGCTGTAAAACAGTTGTCAGGCAAACGTTTGTTCGTTATGGATACATTCTGTGGCGCTAACGCTAAGACTCGTTTGAAAGTTCGTTTCATCTGTGAAGTTGCATGGCAGGCTCATTTCGTTAAGAACATGTTCATCCGCCCAACTGAAGAAGAATTGGCTAACTACGGTGAACCTGATTTCGTAACATTCAACGCTGCTAAAGCAAAAGTTGACAACTACAAAGAACTTGGCTTGCACTCAGAAACTGCTACAGTTTTCAACTTGAAAACTAACGAACAGGTTATCTTGAACACTTGGTACGGTGGTGAAATGAAGAAGGGTATCTTCTCAATCATGAACTACTTGAACCCATTGCGCGGCTTCGCTTCAATGCACTGTTCTGCTAACACTAACATGGAAGGTACAGACTCAGCTATCTTCTTCGGTTTGTCAGGTACAGGTAAGACAACTTTGTCAACAGACCCTAAACGTTTGTTGATCGGTGATGACGAACACGGATGGGATGACGAAGGTGTATTCAACTACGAAGGTGGTTGCTACGCTAAGGTTATCAACTTGGATAAAGAATCAGAACCAGATATCTACAACGCTATCCGTCGTGATGCTTTGTTGGAAAACGTTACAGTTGATGCTAACGGTAAGATTGACTTCGCTGATAAGAGCGTAACAGAAAACACTCGTGTTTCTTACCCAATCTACCACATCGAAAAGATCCAGAAGCCTATCTCTAAGGGTCCACACGCTCATCAGGTAATCTTCTTGTCTGCTGATGCATTCGGTGTATTGCCTCCAGTATCTATCTTGGACGAAAACCAGACTCAGTACTACTTCTTGTCAGGCTTTACAGCAAAATTGGCAGGTACAGAACGTGGTATCACTGAACCAACTCCTACATTCTCTGCATGTTTCGGCGCTGCTTTCTTGAGCTTGCACCCAACTAAATACGGTGAAGAATTGGTTAAGAAGATGAAGATGGTAGGTGCTAAGGCATACTTGGTTAACACTGGTTGGAATGGTACTGGCAAACGTATCTCTATCCGTGATACTCGTGGTATTATCGACGCTATCTTGGACGGTTCTATCGACAAGGCTCCAACTAAGACTATTCCTTACTTCAATTTCGTAGTTCCTACAGAATTGCCAGGAGTAGATCCTAACATCCTTGACCCACGTGACACTTACAAGTGCTCTTGCGAATGGGAAGAAAAAGCTAAAGACTTGGCTGCTCGTTTCATCAAGAACTTCGCTAAATTCGAAGGTAACGAACACGGTAAAGCTTTGGTTGCTGCTGGTCCTAAATTGTAATCAACGAATCCGCTCTGCGGATGAGATAAATAAAAACGGCTCCTTAAAAAGGAGCCGTTTTTTTGTTTTATAAGTTTGGATTTTTTTAAAGGAAGGTTTCCGGCTCTTTTCGAGCACTGAAATTTTGGAAAAGTCTGGCGGTGTACGGTGTATTATAGATACGAGCACCAATCGGACATCCTTTTACGCACGCACAGCAACGAATGCATTCGTTTACATCTGTTGCAATCTTACCGTCCTTGTCGATGCTGATAGCATGTGTAGGACAAAGGGAGATGCATTCACCGCAAGCGCAACAGTCTTCTGTAGAAACAGGGCAGGTAGGGGTTCCATGCGTAATTACTTTATAAGGGATATTACCCTTTACATAGAAATTGCTGATTAGCTCTTTCAATTGTAATTTCCCCTCTGCATTTTCTGTCTGCTCTGATGATGAGTGAACTTCTTTTTCAGCTTTCTCAAGTTTCAATAGGCATTCTTTACCGAATTGGATAGCCTTCTGCAAATCCTCCTCATCTGGTCGTCCTGCAGCAATAGGCATTCCTTCATTCTGACGGCTGTAGCTATGTTCGCCAATGAAAGCACCAGCACCCAATGGGGTAAATCCATTTGTTGATAGGGTATCCCGCAGTTGGACCAGTGCATCTTCATAATCTCGGTTTCCGAAGACTGCAACTACGATGACAGGAGAATTTTTTCCTCTTAAACGTTGGATTCGCTTTAGGGCTACTTCTGAGATAAGACCACCATATACCGGAGCGGTAACAATGGTTAATGAATTTTCTATAGAGATGAGCTGGGTATCTTCATCAAAAGTCAGATCGGTTTCAATCCGTCGTGGCATGCCAATACCTTCTGCAATCGCATGGGCCGTTTTAGCCGATGTGTGAGTCGGTGAGAAGTACACGATGTGTGTAGTTTGAAAAGTTGTCATATAAAAGGAATTAGTTAAGTTCCTGCAAATGTAGCCATTTTACTTTATATTTTATTCTTTGCTTTCGATGGAAAGCAGGGAATTCTTTTGTACTTTTGTTAACTCATAACGAAATAGATTATGGAAGAACAATTTGATATACGTGATTATACGCCTACAGGAAAGGAGCGCGATTTTGAAAACGCTCTTCGACCGTTGAACTTTGAGGACTTCAGCGGGCAGGACAAGGTAGTCGATAATTTGCGCATTTTTGTCAAGGCAGCTCGCTTGCGTGCTGAAGCTCTTGATCATGTGTTATTGCATGGGCCTCCAGGGCTAGGAAAAACCACCTTGAGCAATATTATAGCCAATGAATTGGGAGTTGGCTTCAAGGTGACCTCTGGTCCCGTTCTAGACAAGCCGGGTGATTTGGCGGGAGTGCTGACAAGCCTAGAACCGAATGACGTTCTTTTTATTGATGAGATCCATCGACTGAGTCCCGTAGTTGAAGAGTATTTGTATTCTGCTATGGAAGATTATCGGATTGACATCATGATTGATAAGGGACCTTCGGCCCGAAGCATCCAAATAGATTTGAATCCGTTTACACTGGTTGGAGCAACTACCCGCAGCGGATTGCTGACAGCTCCTCTTCGTGCCCGATTTGGTATCAATCTTCATTTGGAATATTATGATGACAGTATACTTTCCCGCATCATTCTCCGTTCGTCGAATATCTTAGGTGTCCCTTGTGAAGAGGATGCTGTAGGGGAGATAGCGTCACGTAGTAGAGGAACGCCCCGTATAGCCAATGCATTGCTTCGGCGAGTACGTGACTTTGCTCAGGTAAAAGGTTCTGGAACGATTGATTTGGAGATTGCCAAATACGCTCTTGAAGCTTTAAATATTGACCGTTATGGTTTGGATGAGATAGATAATAAGATTCTCTGTACCATTATTGATAAATTCAAGGGAGGACCTGTAGGGTTGACGACCATTGCAACGGCTTTAGGAGAAGATCCAGGAACTTTAGAGGAGGTGTATGAGCCATTTCTCATTAAAGAAGGTTTCTTGAAACGTACACCACGAGGTCGTGAAGTAACCGAGATGGCCTATAAACATCTGGGACGAAGTATTTATAATAGTAATAAAACATTATTTGATTGATAAGATCCGATGGTGTCATCAGGTTGCTTGTTCAACGGATGAAACTATCGGATTTTGCTTAAAAAGTAAAATATGGCTGGATTAAAATCACTAGCGAAAGATACGGCAGTTTATGGATTGAGCAGTATCTTGGGGAGATTCTTGAACTATTTGTTGGTACCGTTGTATACAGCGGTATTGTCTGCTTCATCAGGAGGTTATGGTGTGGTAGCCAATGTATATGCTTATACAGCACTTATTTTGGTTCTTCTGACCTTCGGTATGGAAACTGGCTTTTTCCGCTTTGCAAATAAGCAAGAAGAAGATCCCAAACGGGTATATGCTAATGCGCTCTTGTTTGTAGGAGGCCTTTCTTTCTTGTTTTGGGCTTTAGGAATGGTTTTCTTGGAGCCGATAGCGGGATTTATGGAGTATCCCGACCACAAGGATTATATCGCAATGATGATGACCGTAGTAGCTCTTGATTCATTCCAAAGCATTCCGTTTGCTTATCTTCGTTATAAGAAGAGACCTATAAAATTTGCGGCAGTCAAGTTGCTGAACATCGCTGGGAACATCTTCCTGAATCTGTTCTTCTTGCTGTTGTGTCCATGGTTGTATGTTCATGCACCGTCAACGGTCGATTGGTTCTATAATCCATCCTATCAGGTAGGGTATATCTTTGTTTCCAATCTGATGATGTCTTCTTTCCAGATGTTGTTCTTTATTCCTGAACTAAGGGGATTCTCTTACCGTATTGACTGCAAACTGATGAAGAAGATGATCAGCTATTCATTTCCTATTTTGATTTTCGGATTGGTAGGTATCCTGAATCAGACTATTGACAAGATGATTTATCCCTTCCTGTTTGATGACCGTCATGAAGGACTTGTACAATTAGGAATTTTCAGTGCCTGTAGTAAAGTGGCGTTGGTGATGGCGATGTTTACCCAAGCTTTCCGCTATGCGTATGAACCATTTGTATTTGGTTTGAAGAAAAAAGGTGATGATCAGAAGATGTATGGACTGGTGATGAAGTTCTTCTTCATCTTTGCGCTGATGGCCTTCTTGGTCATTATGGCTTATATGGATATTCTTCGTTACATCATCGCATCCGATTATTGGGAAGGTTTAGTTGTTGTACCCATTGTGATGGCATCGGAGATATTTAAAGGAATTTATTTCAATCTGTCCTTCTGGTATAAATTGACCGATGAAACACAGTGGGGAGCTTACTTCTCTTTGGTAGGATGTGCTGTGATTCTTTTATTGAATGTTTGGCTTGTTCCACAATATGGATATATCGCCTCGGCTTGGGCTTCATTGGCAGGATATGCCCTTATAACGATTTTATCTTATGTTATCGGACAAAAGCATTATCCAGTCCATTATCCTTTAAAAGATATGGCGATATACCTTCTTCTGGCCGCTGTCCTTTTCGTGTTAATTTTGGTCATTAATCCAGAAAATCTTATCTTGCGATTGGCATTCCGAACTTTGTTGCTCTTTGTCTTTATAGGTTATGTGCTCAAAAAGGATTTGCCTTTACGGACAATTCCTATAATTGGAAGATTTGCGAAGTAAGCCCCGTCCCTCTGTCTGCAGGGTGGGGTACAGATTGTCGAATTTGAATATAGAAACTAACTTATTAAGTCCTAATTTTATGAATAAACGAAAGTATCTTCTTAGGAGATTTTATGATCAATATCTTGATCTGAACAAAAGTAGGGAGGAAGAACAGAAAACGGTTGATAGTATCTGTAATGGGGTAGAGTTTAAAGGAGCGAATCTATGGATTCTGGTCTTTGCTACCTTTATGGCTTCACTGGGATTGAATGTGAACTCAACTGCAGTCATTATCGGTGCTATGTTGATTTCTCCGTTGATGGGCCCTATCATGGGAATTGGGTTAGCTGTGGGGCAGCATAACTTTGAGTTGATGAAGAAATCACTGAAGAATTATTTCATAGCAACTCTGTTCAGTGTGGTCACAGCTACTATTTATTTCTTCTTTACGCCTTTGAACGAAGTGCAGTCGGAACTGTTGGCACGTACTTCACCTTCGATTTATGATGTCTTTATAGCCTTTATGGGTGGTTTGGCAGGTATCGTTGCCTTAGCAGCCAAAGAGAAGGGCAATGTAATTCCAGGAGTGGCTATTGCTACAGCTTTGATGCCTCCTCTTTGTACGGCAGGTTTTGGCTTGGCTACCGGTAACTGGCTTTATTTTTTAGGAGCCTTTTATCTGTACTTTATCAATTCTGTATTTATAAGTCTGGCTACCTTCCTGGGGGTTCATTTTATGCATTTCAAGCATAAAGAATTTATTGATGAAGAACGCGGAAAGAAGGTAAGGAAATACATTATCGGTATTACCGTTTTGACCATGTGTCCAGCCATCTATCTCACGTATGGTATTGTGAAGGAAACCTTTTATAATTCTGCCGCCAATAAGTTTATTGCAGAAGAGTTGAGCTTTCCCGATACACAGATTCTAAACAGAGAAATCTCTTTCGATGAACGTGAAATTCGTGTTGTACTCGTAGGAAGGGAAATAGATGAAATCCAATTGGCGGCAGCTCGTACCCGAATGGATAAGTATAAGTTGGGTGAATCTAAGTTGGTAGTGTTCCAAGGGGTGAATAACGAAAAGATGGATATCAGTAACATCAAGTCCATGGTAATGGAAGATTTCTATGAAAAAAGTGAATCCCAACTTATAAAGCAGAAGAATGAGATTGACTCTTTGACCCGAGTGTTGGATGTCTATACAAGAAGTGGGCAGGCCGACCAGCAATTGGTGAAAGAAATGAAGGTCTTGTTTAATGACATACAATCCGTTTCATTAGCACGTACTGTACGGTTAGATATGGATAGCATGAAATCAGATACATTGACATACGCTATTTTAGGATGTACTTCTGAAAAGATGGAAGAAGAGAATCGTACGAAAATAGCTCAATGGCTGAAAGCACGCACAGGAGCAAAGAAGTTAAAATTGATTATAGAGTGATTCTCATTTGAAGGAGGAATGACCGTATTCTCCTTTAAAACAATAAAGCCGTTTTAGCATTTCGCTAAAACGGCTTTATTTATTTTAGTTTGAACGTTTATTTTCTTTTTTTGCTGCGTCGTGCCCATCCTTCTTCTTCAAAGTCTGGCATTTCTCCTCTAAAGGGACGTTCATCGTTGTTGAAGAACTGTTTCCAGTCATCTTTCTTCTTAGGACCTCTGGCTGCAGTGTAACCACGTTCTTCGCGGCTTGGCTTATTCTTCTTTTCAACGTTGTCTCTGTTTTTCCCGTCACGACCTCTGGTCTCTTTTCCTCGTGAAGAGCGACCTTCATCGTTCCCGCGTTTGCGTCCACCTTTATCACTCTTACCCGTATTTTCTCCGGCAATTTCTACTACGACACGGCGGCCGTTGAGGCTTACCTTATTCAGGGCTTTCAAAATCAGTGGAGCCTGTGCTTCGGCAACTTCGAAGAAAGAGAAGTTCTGCATCAGGTCGATGCGACCAATTTGAATGCGTTCCTTTTTCAAGTTGCGATTAATCAGCTCTATAACTTGGTTGGCGTAGAAACCGTCTGTTTTACCGAGGTTCAAGAAGAAGCGGGTATAACCTTTTTCTGCCTTTCGAGCTGTCTTTTCTCTATCGGAACCACGGTCCTTACGTTCTTTGGGCTCACGTTGTCTATCGTTTGCACTAGGTTGTTCAATGACAGGAGCATTCTTATAATAATCCAAGAAGCGATTGAATTCCATAGAAACCACACGTTTCAACAAGTCCTCTTTGCTAAGCCATTCCAACTTGCGATAGATGCCAGGCATGAAGGCTGCAATTTCTTCTTCATCAACTTTTACCTTTTCGATATCATCCACAACCTTAATCAACTGCTGTTCGCAGATTTCTTTTCCTTCTGGAAGAGTTTCTACATTGAACTTCTTGTTGATGATCCGTTCAATTTCACGCATCTTTCCTTTTTCACGCAGGTTGATGATGGCGATAGAAATACCAGTCTTACCAGCACGACCTGTACGTCCGCTTCGATGAGTATAGCTTTCTGTATCATCAGGCAGTGCATAGTTGATGACGTGAGTCAAATCATTCACGTCAAGACCGCGAGCGGCTACGTCGGTAGCAACCAATAACTGGAGATGACGCTGGCGGAACTTCTGCATTACGAGGTCACGTTGAGCCTGACTCAATTCTCCATGCAATGAATCTGCATCGTAACCGTCTTGAATCAATTTGTCGGCAATTTCTTGAGTCTCTTTACGAGTACGGCAGAAAATGATACCATAAATTTGAGGATAAAAGTCCACGATACGTTTCAAGGCAAGGTATTTATCCTTTGCGTGAACGATATAAGCAATGTGATTCACATTCTTGCTTCCTTCGTTCTTTGTACCTATCGTAATTTCTTTGGCATTGTGAAGATAAGTTTTTGCGATGCGCGCAATTTCAGGACTCATGGTAGCAGAGAACATCAATGTATTGCGGTCTTCTGGAACTTTCTCCAAAATGGCGTTGATGCTGTCTGTGAATCCCATGTTCAACATCTCATCGGCTTCGTCCATTACAACGTCACGTACGGTCTCGAGGTGAGCCACTTTACGTTCCATCAAGTCGATAAGACGTCCAGGAGTTGCCACGATGATATGAACTCCTTTTTTCAAAGAGCGTATTTGGCTGTCGATTGATGAACCGCCATATACGGGCAATATCTTTAGGTTTGTGATGTACTTGGAATAATCGGTCAAGTCGCCTGCAATCTGCAGGCAGAGTTCACGGGTAGGGCAAAGAACCAGTGCTTGCGGCACATTGTCCTTTACATTTATTTTTTGAATCAGCGGCAGACCAAATGCGGCTGTTTTTCCAGTTCCGGTTTGAGCCAGAGCTACTACGTCATTGCGATTTCCCAATAAATACGGAATTACTTCTTCTTGTACAGGCATAGGATTCTCATATCCCATCTCTTGAATGGCCTGGCGTATTTCTTCAGAAACGCCTAATTCTTCAAATGTCTTCATCTAATGTTGCTGTCTAATTTGGGTGCAAAGATACGTACATTTCGCGGATAAATAATTATCTCTTAGGTATTTTCTTAATTAGACCAATCAGTAAAATAGAAGAATTTATTATCGGAGTATTTGCGAAATCCTTTCTTTATCAATATTCAATTGCTTGACTAGTTCATCTAGTGAGTCAAACTTCTTTTCTTTACGGAGCCGGGTAATGAATTCGATGCGCATCTGTTTATTGTATATGCCTTCATGAAAATCGATGATATGTGCTTCAATGCTTCTATCGGAGCCATTATTTACAGTCGGTCGATGTCCTATGTTCAGCATGGCGGGATACCGGGTACCGTTGATGTAGGCATAAACAGCATACACTCCTTCAGCTGGAACCAGTTTGTCGTCGCAGGAGGGAAGCAGGTTGGCTGTAGGAAAGCCCAATTTTCTACCTACCTTATAACCGTTGACAATGGTGCCATCCAAATAATAGCAATAACCTAGATAATGGTTTGCTTCTTCTACTTGGCCTTCCTTCAATAAGGAGCGGATGAGTGAAGAACTGATGGAGTTCCCGTTTTCCACTAACGCCTTGGCTTGTATTACTTCAATACCCAGTTCTTTTCCGTATTGGCAATACTCTTCGAAACCTTCGCTTCGATTATGGCCAAAACGGTGGTCGTAACCTATCACGAGTACTTCTACCCGGTACTTGTTATGCAAAAATTCCATGAATTCCCGTGCCGATAGTTGGGATAGCTCGCGGGTAAAAGGAAGCAGAATACAATAATCGGCTTCCAACTGACTGATTAAATCTATTTTCTGTTGCAGACAAGATAAAAGTTCTGGTTGATAGTCGGCTTGCATTACCACTCTTGGATGTACAGGAAAAGTGATGAATGCACTTTTAAGACCTCTGGCTCTAGCTACATCGTAGACTTGGTCGATAAGAAATCGATGTCCACGGTGAACGCCATCAAAACAGCCGATGGTGGCAGCACAAGGCAAGATAGGGTAGGGTTCTGTATTTCCTTTTAGTATTTGCATAATTTTTCAGAGAGTACAGTCCTTAGGTCTGTACCAGGTATGTAATAAAGGGTTTGTAATTGAACGGCGGCGGCAGCCTCGCAATTGATGGGAGAATCATCTATAAAGAGTGTTTCACCCGGATTTAAATTGGCTTCTTGGAGTGCGGTACGGAATATTTTTGTATCCGGTTTGGCTAAATGCATGCGGAAAGACAAGAAGGTTTCCTTGAAGAAATCTTCTCGCTTCATTCCTTTATATTGGAAAACCTTATCGGAAGCGTATTCCCAATGAAGTTCATTGGTATTGCTGAGCAGATAAACAGCATATTGTTCCTTTAATTCTGCGAGCAATTGCAACTTTTTCTCAGGAACACTTTTTACCATGGCATTCCATACATGATCAATGTCTGCATCTGTGAGTGGACGGTTGGCAAGATTTCGAACAGCTTCATGAAACTCACTGGTAGTGCAGTTTCCCAATTCGTAAGTTTTAAAAATACCCGTTTCTTCAGCCCCTGTGATGAGTTGATAGAAATCATGAATCCCGATTTCTTCGAAAGCTTTGATACAGCCTTTCATATCAAGGTCAATCAATACGCCTCCCCAATCAAAAATGATGTTTTTTATTTTCATCTCAAGACTCCTTATTCAATTCTTTCTTTACTGTGAAGTCATTCACAGTAAAGAAAGACAACTATCATAATCATTTCTTTTTCATTCGTTGTAAGCCTCGGAGAATCTCACCTATCCAGAATACAAGTGAGGTACCTGCAATGATGTAAATCCATTCCATGAAAGCAAGAGGCTCTGTACGGAATACCTTTCCACCGAAGCTGACAATGATAATTTGTCCCACCAAGATAATGAGTGCGACTCCTAACATACCCAAAGCATGACTTGCATCTTTGAATACGGAATGGTTGGTCCCGAAAACGCTTGCATTAAACAAGTTCCAAAATTGCAGCATGACAAAAATCGTAAAGAAGATGGTCAGGTGGTGAGTACTCATTCCCCCAGGTTGTCCTTTATAGTAAATAAGGAGTCCCATCAGCAGAGCAAGGAATGTCAAGCCTACGCCGAAGATTGTATTTCTCATCGATTTTGTAATGATGAAGTCTGTTCGTTTACGAGGCTTCTCATTCATAACATCCATGCTTGGAGAAATCGAAGCTAAAGCCATTGCAGCAAAAGTGTCCATAATCAAGTTTACCCAGAGCATTTGCGTAACGGTAAGAGGTAGGGCAGTTCCGAAGAAAGCACCCAACAATACACTGAATAGAGCCACAACGTTGATGGTAAGCTGGAAGACAATAAATCGTTGTATGTTCTTGTATAAGGAACGACCCCACATGACGGCTGTTGCAATGCTATGGAATGAGTCGTCAAGTAAAGTAATGTCGCTAGCTTCTTTTGCAACGGATGTTCCAGTTCCCATAGATAACCCTACTTGTGCATGATTCAAGGCAGGGGCATCATTCGTACCATCTCCTGTTACTGCTACCACTGCTCCTTTTTGTTGCAGTAATTGCACCAGACGCTGTTTATCCATTGGGCGAGCACGGCTCATCACCTTTAAGTCGAGCACACGATCCAATGCTTCTTCATCGCTTAAGGCTGCGAAGTCACTTCCTGTAATTCGATTGCGTTCTGTGTCTTCTGGTTGCCAAAGACCAATCTGACGAGCTATTTCGGTTGCCGTTCCAGGAGTGTCACCTGTCACAATCTTAACGCTGATTCCCGCTGATTGGCATTTCTTTACAGCTTCAGGAACATCTGGTCGAATTGGGTCGCTGATTGCAAAGATTCCAAGGAAAGTCATATTTCCGGCATTTACCAGTTCTGCACAATCCTTTGAGTCCTCTTCTGAAATCACTTTATAGGCAAGTCCCAATGTGCGCATGGCTTTATTCTGGTAAGCCAATAATTGTTCATTGTTCTTTTGAATATCCTCAGCAGTCAGATTACATTTTCCCATTACAATCTCTGGCGCACCTTTTATATATAAGATACGCTTTTTCTGTATCGGTGAATCCACGAGGGTTGCCATGTATTTACGTTCTGTAGAAAAAGTCAGTTGATTTACGATTCTGGCTCCTTCTCGTAATTCCATGTAGTTTTTACCTTGTCCGTTCAGCCAAAGCAGAAGAGCTACCTCTGTAGGATTACCAACTCCAGAAGGTTTTTCACCTTCATTCTTTTCTTCCAAAAAGGCAGTTGAATTGGTTGCGATATTCTCGGTGGTCAGTTCTGCATCCTTTTCATTGAGTTTGGCCTCATATACTTGCATCAAGTTTTGAGTCAGTGTTCCTGTCTTATCAGTACAGATAACATTGATGGCTCCCATTGTTTCACATGCATGCATTTTTCTGACCAGATTGTTAGTCTTGAGCATACGTCGCATGTTCAGTGCCAGACTCAAGGTTACGCTCATGGGTAGTCCTTCTGGAACTGCTACAACAATCAATGTGACTGCCATCATGAAATACTTCAATACGATTTGGGCACATTCCAACACTTGCTGCCATCCGGTAGCATCGGTAGTGGTGAAATATTCATAAAGGTCTTTACCTGTAAAGATTACAAAGGTGAGGGTAGCAATGGTAAATCCGACCTTGCCGATAAGGTTGGCTAACTTGGTCAGCTGAATGTTAAGAGGAGTCTCCTCTTCACTCTGTTCTGTTGATTGTCGAGCGACCTTACCGATTTCAGTATGGTCCCCCACACGTTCCACCTTCATGATTCCATGTCCGTCTGTAACAGTGGTGCCACGCATCACGGCATTCGAAGGATAAGTTGCTTCTTCATCGAATTCTGCTTCTTCTGTCGTTTTGTGGACCATCAGTTCACCGGTCAGGTTGGATTCATTGATTTGCAATGAAACCGCTTCCAGTAATATTCCGTCGGCTGGGACCTCTTCACCGGTATTTAAAATGACGACATCTCCAACGACAATTTCTTTTCTAGGTATTTCGTGAATTTTTCCATTTCTGATAACAGTAATGGGAGTCTCTTCTCCTACAGCATTCAGGAGATCAAATTTTTTGTTGGCGTCGTATTCAAAATAAAATCCGATACCTGTAGCCAAGAAGATAGCGAAGAAAATACCTATCGTTTCAGCATATTCATTTTCAATTATTGAAATAATTAGTGAAAAGAACGCAGCGACTAGCAGGACCTTAATGACAGGATCTTGAAATTTTTCGAGATATAATTTCCAAATAGAGGGGCGTTTGGGAGGAGTTAAAAGATTTACACCGTATTTTTCTCTGTTGGACAATACTTCTTGGTCTGTAAGTCCCAAGAAATGTGATTCTTTAGTATTCTGTGACATTTAATAAAAATTGAAAATAAATCTGTACAAAAATACAATATATAATGAGAAAAATAGAAGTATTAGTTTTTTTTTGATTTTTCTTACAAAAATGTTGCATATTTGGGTTCTTTATTCTACTTTTGCAGTGCATTCGGATAAAAAACGAATACCGGACTTGTAGCTCAGTTGGTTAGAGCAACAGACTCATAATCTGGAGGTCCTTGGTTCAAGCCCAAGCTGGTCCACATTGAATATCAAGCAGTTACTTATTAAGTAGCTGCTTTTTTTATGCCCTTGCGTAAACAATGCGTAAACAAACTATGGCTCAGTAGATAATCAATGGGGATAGCCATATAGCTTAGCGATTCTAAAAAGAAAGAACTTCTTGTCAGCTATCCCCCTTAAG
>RCNI01000139.1_pt1 | contig 45558 bp, 43 predicted proteins | sample 2041151 | NCBI WGS metagenome assembly RCNI01 (sample SAMN09708214, study PRJNA481090) | feces metagenome | isolation source: feces | place: Antarctica: Albino Rookery
GATAATTTATAAGCAAATTTCAGCAGACATCGGCAGTATCATTCGAACATTATGCGCACGAAAAGGAGTGGAAATCATCGAGGCAGCAGTAATGCCGGAACCGGAGCCGGTGGGGTTATATGTGAATTTTGCGTTTTTATTGTTCTGGACGAAGGCTTCTCCCAAAGTGTTTATTACCTTCTCCATAGAAGTGGAGCCGTTAGTGGAAACTGAAGCAGAAGCATCTTGGCTGCTGCCGCAGCCTGCAAGCGCAGCGCCCATGCTTGACATGCTCATTGCAAGTGCCAAAAACTTTTTCATAACAATTTCCTCTCATCTGTATATTTGTTTTGCATCAACCTTCCCGTTGTTACATGGATATTGTAAAATCCCAATGTCAAATCCGAAATACAATGAATGTAAAATTCATGTCAAATAATAAAAAACAGTGCAGCATGAAAACTGCACCGTTTCTTCATTATTTAATCTTCATTTTCTCTAAGTCTCTCCACAATGGTTAGCTTTGAAACATTTCTGTATACCAGCAGAGGCATCACAGAGCCTAAAATAATAAATATAGGAGCTACAATCAAAATAGCTGTAAAATCAGGTTTATAAGTGAAAAACCAGAATACTTTAAGTGCCTCGGCGGTGAGAGGGCCGGCAAGGACTGAAAGGATAAGTGCAAAAAGCACAGCGCCCAGAGCATAAAACAGTCCTTCCCACACAAGCATTGTTTTAAGCTGTCTGCCTGTCATGCCGATAGACTGGAGCATTGCAAATTCACGCTTTCTCGTGAGTATGCCGGTTAAAATTGCATTAACAAAGTTCAGTATACCTACAAGACCTACGATAAAGGAGAGAACAGAGCCTATGATTATGAACATGGAGCGGAAGCCGTTAAATTCATCTACATATGTCTGCTTGCTCTCATAGCCGTAGCGGGGATTTATATTGTTTGTGTAGCTATGAATGAATTCTTCCATTTCTGCGGTGCTGCTATCGTCGGTATCAAAACCGTAGAGCATTACAGCAGCATCTTTGCCTGCAAAGTCTTTAAATGTGTTGCTGTTCATTACAAATTCGTTGTTGCCGTAAAAGCGATAGCCCAGAGATGTGGGAACGGATACAAGGGCGGTAACGGTGAAGGTTTCGTCCCGGTATTCAGAGGGACGCTGCCAGCAGGGGTTGTTTCCGGCATCCTCGTAGTTTTCGTAAACTTCTCCTGTTTCAGGGTTATAAAATTCCCACGCGGTAGGATAACGCAGTGTAACTGTGTCACCGATTTTCGCCCATGCGGAATTCAATAAAGGCACATTATAATCGTCTGAAAAATATACCGCAGCTATTGCGTGACTGCCGGACTCATAAAGCTCCGACAAATCACCTTCCAGAACGGTGAGCCTGTCCAGAATATATTTTTCCATACCGTAAGTCTGTGCATCTTCCATAACCCTGCCGTCTGCGCTTCTGGTGGCGTATTTCATTTCATAGTCCACCTGCTCGCTGTCATCCCGGCGCAGCTTACCCTGTCTTACCCAGTCCTCAGGCGCAAATTCCTGTATGGCTTTGAGCTGAGCGTAAATTCTGCCGCCATCGGTAATGCCACCCTGAGATGTAACATCCTCGATGACGCTTTCAGGCACAACACCGCTGCCGCCGAGCCATGTGTAGATATTATTTTCAAAATATCCGCCGTCGGCAAGAATAAAATCACAAATGGACTTGTCCTGAAGATATTTGTCCATATCAAAACCATTTGTGAAGATGTTCGTTAACTGAAGCAGAACTACGGCCAAAGTGAGAGAAAGAATGGTGACAAAGGTTTTACCCTTGCTGCGCCCCAGATTTTCCCATGCCATATGAACAACGGAAAAGTTCTTATTGCCCTTCTTCTGCTTCTTTTTTGAATTGCCGCCCTCGGTATATCGGACAGCCTCAACGGGGGAGACCTTTGCAGCAGTTCTGCCCGGTCTTGAGCATGAGAGAGTAACAGTGAAAATAGCAAATATTGCGGACAAAATGAATATGAGCGGGCTTATTGAGACTGTATCCTCAATAACACCGTTAAGCCTTGACAGAATTACAGGGGTGAGCTGAGTGCCGATAAGCCAGCCCAGCAGACAGCCAAGGGGTATGCCGAATACACACAGCAGGAGAGCCTGACGGCGGATTATGGCTTTTATCTGCTTGCCGGTGATGCCTATGGTTTTCAGCAGACCGTAAAAGCGTATATCATTTACCACCGAAATCTGGAACACATTATAAATGATAAGATAGCCTGTAAAGGTGATAAGAAGCAGGAGCAGAATAACTGCAATTACAGTGAAGGGGTCGGCGCTTTGGGATACCTGTGCACCTGTATAGCCCCAGTTTACACCGCTGTTTATATAATCCGTCTGATTTTTTTCCTCGGACTGATAACCGTGATTTGCCAGAATAATGTTAAGATTATCTTCAATATGGCGGGAATTTTTAAACATTACGTCCATATCCCAGCTGCCTGTAAGCTTGTCGATGGTAGGGAGAGTAATGTCCAGCTCCTGAAGAACGGAGTCTACACGGCTTTCGGGAATTATAATCATGTTTGCAGTCACTATTGGGTCTTTCTCCCACCAGCCGCATAGGGTGAAGGTCTGCGTTGTAGGCTTGCCGTTTACGTTTATGGTGACGGTAAATTCATTGCCGAGCTCAGGTTCAACACCCAGAAGGCGCAGTACTTCCAGATCGGTAGCGGCCTCATTTGTATCCTCCTGAGGAAGTCTGCCCTCTACGGGGTCTAAATACATCCAGTGGGCGGCGTTTGCATCGCTCCACCGCACCTCTACATGATTTTTGCGGAATACTTCATCAGTGGGAAAACCGAGAACACGGTTTACGCCCCATTCTTTAATGAGTGGGTCATCCCTCAGCTCAAGAAACTGCTCCTCACTGAGATATTTAAAGCCGCCGTGGCAGTAGCCGCCGACCTGACGGAAGTTTGATTCCTGAAAGGCTTTGTTTGCGGAAAGTCCCACAGTAAAAAGGGAAGTGAAAAGAATAGTGGTCAGTGCAATAGCCAGAATGGCGATAATATTTCGGGTCTTGGATGCCCGAAAGCTCTTTTTGGATAACTGTTTTATACAGGCTTTATTGGAAACTTTCAGCATTTCCTCACCCCCTGTTCAGAATTCGTCCGTCCTCAATACGGATTATCCTGTCGGCAGTCTGGGCGATTTCCTCGTTGTGGGTTATCATTACGATAGTCTGGGAAAACTGCTCTGAGGTTACCTTTAAAAGACCCATAACATCAAGGCTTGTTTTGCTGTCTAAGTTTCCCGTAGGCTCATCGGCAAGAATGATTGCGGGCTTTGCCGCCAGAGCTCTTGCGATTGCCACTCTCTGCTGCTGACCGCCGGAAAGAGCGTTGGGCAGACTGTCAAGCTTCTTTCCAAGTCCCAGAGAGTCAATAATTTTATCTATATATTCTTTGTCTTCCCTGCGCCCGTCAAGCTGTATGGGAAGAACGATATTTTCGTATACATTCAGAACCGGAACAAGGTTGAAGCTCTGGAATACAAAGCCGATTTTTCTCCGCCGGAAAACAGTCAGCTCCTCGTCGGAAAGACCGGAAAGCTCCTGACCGTCAACGCTGACAGAACCCTCAGTAGGACGGTCAAGACCTCCCAGCATGTGAAGCAGGGTGGATTTTCCGGAACCGGAGGTGCCTACAATGGCTACAAACTCGCCCTTTTCTATGCTTATATCCACGCCGTCCAGTGCTCTTACCTCAGCCTCACCCGAACCGTAAATTTTTTTGAGCTCTTTGGTTTCAAGTATTTTCATTTTTATACCTCCAAGTGAAAAAGTCTGTATTTCTACAATACAGACTTTAACATACGAATCTTTCCTGATACTTTCTAAAATATAACAGAATTGAAAGAATCAGGCATTTGGGAGAAATACTGAGAACCTTGAGCCGTGGCCTTTTTCATTTTCTGCCTTTATATATCCGCCCTGTGCGGAAATTATCTGCCTTGAAAGATATAAACCTATACCCAGACCCTCAGCCTGAGCGTGTTCAGGGCTTCTGTAAAAGCGGGAGAATATTTTATTTATATTTTCTTCTGCAATTCCGTTTCCCTCGTCCTCAATATCTATACGGCAGAAAAGCTCATAACTGAGTACCGAAATTTTTATGGAAGTACCTTCGGGGCTGTATTTTATTCCGTTATCCAGAATATTGGCTAGAGCCTCCGCTGTCCACTTGAAATCAAAGACTGCCTGTCGGTCTGAGCCTGAAAGCTCTATGCTTATATTTTTGCCATCAGCCTTTTCACGCAGACCTGAAACAGCTTCTTTAATACATGGCATAATTTCAGCGGGAGCGGGATTGAGACTCAGTATACCGTTTTCAAGCCTTGAGCATTTTATCAGAGCTTCAATTAAAAATTTCAGCTTTTCGGTTTGAACTTCCAGAGCGGAAACGCATTTCTCAGCGCCTTCCGGCAATTCCTGTTCCGATAGCAGCTGAGTATATAAAAGAATGTTAGACAGGGGAGTTTTAGTCTGGTGGGAAATGTCAGATATAAGCTCCTTAATCCTGTCCTTTTCCTCGGAAATCTTATCCTGAGTCACACCGGCAGAGAGAAGATAATCCCTAAAATCACATTCAACAGCAGATAAAACGCTCTCGTCAAACGTGCTCTCATGGAATCGTCCTGCTTTGGCGGAGCTTATCATAAGGCGGATATTTTTAAGCGTCTTTTTCTCGCAGTATCTGTAATATATGGCGGAACAGACTGCACCTACCGCCATTAAAAGACTGATAATCAAAACAATTTCCATATTATTTTTCCCAGATATAGCCTATGCCGTATACGGTTTTTAATTTCTTGCAGCCGTCAAGCTTGTCTCTCAGCCGCTTAACCGTTACGGAAAGGGCGTTTTCATCTACAAACTCGGCCCCGTCAGTCCACACCTTATCCAGAAGCTCTGCTCTGCTCATTGTGCGGCCACGGTTTAAAACCAGAAGCTTTAAAAGCTTCTGCTCGGTTTTGCTGAGACTTATTTCCTGACCGGCTTTATAAAATTCCATACGGTCAAAGTCAAAACGCATATCTTCAATTTCGACAGCGGTTTGTACCGGGGTGGAGCGCCTCAGCTGGGCTTTGACTCTTGCCCGCAGGACAGCCAGAGAAAAGGGCTTTGTAATATAGTCGTCAGCACCAAGCTCAAGGCCGGTTACTATGTCGGTTTCCATGTCGTTTGCGGTGAGCATTATCACCGGAACGGCAGAATCTTTCCGTATGTCCTTTAAAAGCTCAAGACCGTTTCCGTCCGGCAGATTTATATCCAGAATTAAAAGAGAAAAGCTTTTTTCGGAAAGCAGAGCTTTTGCATCCTTAATGCTGCGGCATATGTGAATTATAATTTCGTCACTTTGCAGGGCAAGCTTTATGCCCTCTGACAGCGCAAAATCATCTTCGAGAAGCAGAATATTTTCCATTTATTATCACCTTAAAGTCATTTGCAGATAATTATATTATGTTTTTTCGGCAATATCAAGCAGGGAGAAAAAAGTGTACGAACTTTTAACAAATATTAAACGACTTGAAAAATAAATGGATTGTGTGTATTATGAATATATTATAATAGTAGAAATATGGCGAAAAATGGGGAAACGAGAAAAATCAACCCATAAATTCAGCCGAAATTTAATGAAAGTGATATGCTGATAAGACTAAAGAACTTTTTATCAGCTTCAATGATTTGATATGGAAAAAATAACTTCAAGAAAAAATGAACATATCCGCCACATCCGGCTTTTGTGCTCGGACAGCGGGTACAGACGGGAAAAAGGTCTTTTCATCTGCGACGGAATGAAGCTTTTAAAAGAGGCCGTCAGCTTTGGGGCGGAGATTGATTTCGTTCTCTGGAAAGAGCAGCCGGAGGATGTGCAGGGACTCGGATGCAGAAAACAGTTTGCTGCTCCCGCAGAGCTTTTCGATTATGCCTCTCCTATGAAAAACAGCCCCGGCCCGATTTTTGCAGTAAGAATACCGGAAGAAAAAAAAGGAGAAAAGCTTAAAAACGCTATTGTCCTTGAAAATCTTCAGGACCCGGGAAATGTGGGAACGGTAATAAGAACTGCAAACGCCTTTAATGTTGATGCCGTTATTCTCACCGGCAGCTGCGCCGATATTTATAACCCCAAAACCGTAAGAGCTACCATGGGCGCAATTTTCCGCCAGAAGCTTATAGTTAAAGATTTAAATGAGCTGGGACAGTTTTTAAAGGAAAATGAGCTGCCTTTGTACGGCGCGGCTTTATCCGATAGAGCCGCAGATATGCGAAATGTGGAGCTTAAACATGCCGCCGTTGCCGTGGGCAGCGAGGGCAGAGGGCTGAGCAGAGAAATTTTAGATATATGCGAGAGAGAAATCATAATACCCATGAACCACGACAGCGAATCACTTAATGCAGCTGTTGCGGCTTCGGTACTTATGTGGGAAATGAGCAGATAAAGGAGTGGAATTATGTCGGCGCTTAAATATTGGCTGTGGCTTTCAGCAGCTCAGGGCGTGAGCTGTGCTGCAAAGGCTGCACTGCTTGATTATTACGGTGAGCCGGAGCGGGCTTTTTATGCACCAAATAATGAATTTAAGCGTATAAAGGGCATAAGTGACAGAGAGACGCAGATACTCGAAAGGCGCGACACAGAGCGCTGCTCGATTATTGAGGAAGAATGTGCCTGCCAGAATATATCAATTATCACACTGAACGACGCTGCATACCCCAAGGGACTTAAAAATATTTGCGCTCCGCCGCCTGTTATCTACCTTAAGGGTCAGCTTAAAAGCCTTGATGATTTTCCCTATGTGGCGGTTATCGGCACAAGAAGCGCCAGCGCTTACGGCCTTAAAATGGGTCGGGAAATCGCGTGGCAGATATGCCGCTGCGGCGGTGGAGTTATCTCCATGCTTACAGCGGGCATAGACAGCGAAGCTGCAAAAGGCGCACTGCTTGCAGGCGGAAAATGTATAGGTGTTTTAGGCGTACCACATGAGTTTGCAAATGACAGGCTCAGTGAGGATGTTGCCGCCCGGGGCGCACTTATAAGCGAATATCCGCCGGGTACAAAGCCTATGAGAAGCTTTTTCAGGGAGAGAAACCGCATAGCATCCGGAATTTCACTGGGCGTTGTGGTAGTTGAAGCCCCTGAGCGAAGCGGAACAAGACTTTTCGCAACGGAAGCGGCCGAGCAGGGAAAAGAGATTTTCGCCATTCCCGGCAATGCGGATGCCGCAAACTGTGTCGGAACCAATGCCCTTATAAAAGAGGGTGCAAAGCTTGTAACCAACGGCGCAGAGGTTATGGAAGAGTTTGAAGCGCTGTATCCGGACATTGTAAAAATAAATCGCGAAGCCTGCCCCGATATGCCGGAAGAGGCGAAAAACACAGTAAAAACCCCGGAAAAACAGGAAAAGAAAAGTAAAATTCAAGAAAACACTGTTGACAATAAAAACGGCAGGGGATATATTGACTTGCGTGAACAGCTCAGCACCCTTTCCGAGGAGCAGCTTAAAATTATAACGGCTATCGACAAAAATGCCGTGCATATTGACGATATAATAGAAACTACCGGCCTTCCAACAGCGAAAGTTCTGGCTCAGCTTACATTCCTTGAAATCAAAGGCTATGTTAAGCGGGAGGCAGGAAGGCGAATTTCATTGAATATAGCAAAAAAGTGAGGACAAGTAATGGCAAAAGCTAAGAATCTGGTAATTGTGGAGTCTCCTGCCAAGGCCAAGACTATCGAAAAATACTTAGGAGACGATTATAAGGTCAAAGCCTCCATGGGACATTTACGAGATCTGCCCAAAAGCAAAATGGGCGTTGACATAGAAAACGGATTTGAGCCTAAGTATATCCCGGTGCGGGATAAAAAAGAGCTTATAGCAGAGCTTAAAAAAGACGCTAAAAGCGCCAAAACCGTTTATCTCGCGACGGACCCGGATCGCGAGGGAGAAGCAATTTCATGGCATCTTAAGGAGCTGCTGGGCCTCAGCGACGAAAAGGCTCAGAGAGTTACCTTTAACGAAATTACAAAACGAGTAGTCACCGAGAGTATTCAGCACCCCAGAGAGATCGACCAGAATCTGGTTGACGCTCAGCAGGCAAGACGTGTGCTTGACCGTATTGTGGGCTACAAGCTCTCTCCGCTGCTTTGGAAAAAAGTCAAATCCGGCCTTTCCGCAGGCAGAGTTCAGTCTGTTGCAACAAGAATGGTTGTTGACAGGGAAGAAGAAGTCAAAAGCTTCGTGCAGGAGCGCTACTTCCTGCTTGATGCAAACCTGAGCCGCTTAAACGAGGAGTCAAGCTTCAAGGCCTGCTTCTACGGCAAGGACGATAAAAAGCAGGAGATCAGAAGCGAAGAGGAAGTCAATCAGATAATTGAAGAGTGCACAAAGGACAAGTTCACTGTTTCCAAGGTGAAGCGCGGCATAAAGCAGAGAAGTCCGGCACCTCCTTTTATAACCTCCACCTTACAGCAGGAGGCTTCAAGACGGCTTAACATGAGTCCCCGCCGTACCATGTCCATAGCTCAGCAGCTTTATGAAGGCGTGGAGATTGACGGCTTCGGAAGTATAGGTCTTATTACCTATATGCGTACCGACTCTCTCAGACTTTCAGACGAAGCAATCAGCGCTGCAAAGGATTATATTGTAAGCCACTACGGCCCTGAATATTATCCTGAAAAGGCCAGACACTTTAAAACCAAGGCCGGCGCACAGGACGCCCATGAAGCTATCCGTCCTACAAATGTCAGTCTGAGCCCTGACGTGGTCAGAAAAAATCTGACTCAGGAGCAGTACAGACTTTACAGACTTATATGGGGCCGCTTTACCGCCTGCCAGATGGCAAATGCTATCTATGACAACGTTTCTGTTGACGTAAGCTCCGCCGGATATGTGTTTAAGGCAAACTATTCCGAGCTTAAGTTTAAGGGCTATACCGCAGTATACGAAGAGGCAAAGGATGAGGAGAGCAGCGAAATTCAAAGCCCCCTGCCTGCTCTTAACGAGGGCGAGGAACTGACACTGAGAAAGATGATTCCCGATGAGCAGTTCACACAGCCCCCCTCCAGATATACCGAGGCTACCCTTATCAGAGCCATGGAGGAAAAGGGCATAGGCCGCCCCTCTACCTATGCTCCCACCATATCTACCATCACTTCCCACGACTATGTTATTAAGGAAGGCAAATACCTTAAACCCACTCCTCTTGGCCAGGTCGTAACAGGGCTTATGAAAGAGCGCTTTGCCGATATAGTAGACCTTAAGTTTACAAACCACATGGAAGAGGAACTGGATGAAGTAGAAAGAGGCAAGGCCAACTGGAAGGATGTACTCTCCGGCTTCTACGGCAACTTCAATAAGGAGTTTGAGGAGGCCGAAAAGGCACTGGACGGCGTGAAAATTAAGGTTCCCGACGTTCTCAGCGATGAATACTGTGATGTGTGCGGCAGACAGATGGTGGTCAAGAAAGGCAAATTCGGATACTTCCTTGCCTGCCCCGGCTTCCCGGAGTGCACATTTACAAAGCCTATTGTGGTTGAAATGCCCGGTAAGTGCCCCAAGTGCGGCGGCAAGATTTTAAAGCGTACCTCAAAGAAGGGCTACGTTTTCTATGCCTGCGAGCGAGGTGTGGACTGCGGCTTTATAACATGGGATGTGCCCACAAAGGATTTCTGCCCGGCCTGCGGCAAGACCATGTTTAAAAAGAGCGGAAGAGGCGCTCAGAAGCCTTTCTGCATAAACGAAGAATGCCCCAACTTCCTCCCTGAGGACAAGAGAGGCTACAAGAAAAAACCGGCAGCAAAGGACGAGGACAAGGCAGAGGGAGCAGAGGAAAAGCAGGAGAAAGAGCCTGAAAAGCCTGCTGCCAAAAAGACCACAGCCAAAAAGACTGCTGCGAAGAAAACTACGGCTAAAAAATCGGCTGCAAAGAAAACCGCAGCCAAGAAAACCACTGCTGCAAAAAAATCCAAAACAGAAGATAAGGGATAATATATGGAAACAGTCAGCGTATTGGGAGCGGGACTTGCAGGCAGCGAATGCGCCTGGCAGCTTGCAAAAAGAGGTATAAAGGTTCGCCTTTATGAAATGCGGCCTGAGCATAAGAGCCCGGCTCACACTTCAGAATACTTTGCAGAGCTTGTCTGCTCAAACTCTTTGAGAAGCGATGAGCTTACAAATGCAGTCGGTCTTTTAAAGGCCGAAATGCGCCGCATGGGTTCTCTTATTATGGAGAGCGCAGATATAAACAAGGTTGCTGCCGGCGGTGCGCTGGCAGTTGACAGAGAAGGCTTTTCAAAATATATAACTGAAAAGCTGGAAAACCACGAAAATATAGAAGTTATAAGGGAAGAAGCAACCGAAATTCCCGCGGGACAGGTTGTAATTGCAACAGGCCCTCTGAGCAGCGACGCTATTGCAGAAAAAATTTCAGAGCTTTGCCCCGAAACACCTTTACATTTCTACGATGCAGTTGCGCCCATAGTCAGCATTGAAAGCGTTGATATGGAAAGCGCTTATCTTGCATCCAGATACGATAAGGGAACACCGGATTATGTAAACTGTCCTATGAATAAGGAGCAGTACCTCAGCTTTGTTGAGGAGCTGAGAAATGCCAAGGAGGCACCTGTTCACGGCTTTGATGACGGAGGTGTTTTTGAGGCATGTATGCCGGTTGAGGTCATGGCAAGACGCGGCATTGACACTCTGCGTTTCGGCCCCTTAAAGCCTGTTGGTCTTAAAGACCCCAGAACAGGGGAGGAAAGCTACGCCGTTGTTCAGCTCCGCCGTGATAATGCAGACGGAACCATTTACAACATGGTGGGCTTCCAGACTCATCTCACATGGGGTGAACAGAAGCGGGTATTTACCATGATACCTGCCCTTAAAAATGCGGAATTTCTCCGCTACGGAGTAATGCACAGAAATACATATTTAAACAGCCCCAAGCTCCTGGATAAGTATTACAGACTTAAATCCGACACGCGAATCAGCTTTGCAGGTCAGATGACCGGAGTTGAGGGCTATGTGGAATCTACCGCTTCCGGCATGTTGGTTGGAATAGAGAAGGCAGCGGAAATTTTGGGCCTGCCCTCTGTGGACTTTCCTCAGGAAACAGCTATCGGCGCGCTGGGTAACTATATATCCGGCGGCAGCGTCGGCGATTTCCAGCCCATGAATATAAATTTCGGCATTATCAGCCCTCTCGGTTACAGAGTAAAGGGCAAGAGAAACAAAAACGCCGAGATTTCCCGGCACTCACTTGAGATTATAGACAAGCTTTTAGAGCGGGAGGTTTTTAACTGTGAAAATAATAATTGACGCCATGGGCGGAGATAATGCACCGGAAGAAATAGTTAAAGGTGCTGTAAAGGCAAAGCGTGAGCTGGGCGTTGATATAGTTCTGGTAGGCCGCAAGGAAGACGTTGAAGCCTGCCTTAAAAATGAAAGCTGCAGCGACATTCCTGTTGTGGATGCAAGAGAAGTGGTTGCAATGGACGATAACCCTGTGTGCATTGTGCGCGATAAGAAAAAGAAGAGCGAATCTTCTATGGCTGTTGCACTTAACATGCTTAAAGACGGTGAGGGGGACGCTGTGGTTTCCGCCGGCAGCACCGGCGCTCTGGTAACCGGCGCAACCTTTATTGTCCAGCGCATTAAGGGCATCCGCCGTCCCGCACTCTCTCCCGTACTGCCTGCGGGTGAGCACGGAGTTATGCTCATTGACTGCGGCGCAAACGATACCTGCACTGCTGAGTATCTTTTGCAGTTTGCCTACATGGGCAGCTTCTACGCCAAAAAGATGATGGGCTGCGAAAACCCCAGAATCGGTCTTTTAAATATCGGCATCGAGGACACCAAGGGCGGCGAACTTCGTCAGGAGACCTTTGCCCTGCTTAAAAAAGCCCACGAGGAAGGAAAAATCAATTTTGTAGGCAATGCTGAGGGCATCGGCGTATTTTCCGGAAACTATGATGTTATCGTAAGTGACGGATTTACCGGTAATGTTCTGTTAAAGACCACCGAGGGCGTTATAAAATACATAATGACTCAGCTTAAGGGCGTGTTCTTCAAGAATGTCAAGAATAAGCTTGCAGCAGCCGTGCTTAAAAAGGATTTAGGCATAATGAAGAAGTCCATGGACGTAAACGAAGTGGGCGGAACTGCACTTCTCGGTATTTCAAAGCCTGTAATAAAGGCTCACGGCTCATCCAATGCAGCCTGCATTTTCGCTGCCGTGAGACAGGCGAAAGCTTTTGTTGAATGCAATATAATCAAAGATATTGAAGAAAATATCGACAATATGAAGGTCGGGAAAATATAAAAATGGAAGAGCTTCAAAAGAAAATAGGATACAAATTTAAAAATGAAAATCTCCTGCGTACAGCCCTTACCCACAGCTCATACGCAAACGAAAAGCACGATGAAAACTGCAAGTGCTATGAGCGGCTTGAGTTTCTGGGTGACTCCGTGCTGGAGCTTGTAACTGCGGAATTCCTTTATAACTATAAACCTGCACTGCCTGAGGGCAGCATGACAAGACTGAGAGCAGAGCTTGTATGCGAGGGAAGCCTTCACAAAACTGCTCTTGCACTGGGACTTGGGGAATATATGCTGCTGGGAAAAGGCGAGGAAAAGAGCGGCGGCCGTGAGCGGCCGTCTATCCTTGCAGATATGGTTGAATCCATTATAGCTGCTATGTATATTGACAGCGGATATGAACAGGCAAAGAGCTTTATTATGAAAAGCATTCTGGACGGTGCCGAAATCAGCGCAACCCACCGCACAGGTGACTATAAGACTGAGCTTCAGGAGCTTGTGCAGAAAAAGCACGACCAGCACATAAGCTATGAGCTTATCTCGGAAACCGGGCCTGACCATAACAAGACCTTCTCCTTCCGCGTCAGCATTAACGGCGTTCCCGCCGGAGAGGGCAGCGGCAGAACCAAAAAAGAAGCCGAGCAGATGGCTGCAATGAAGGCTTTGGAGGGTCTGAGAAAATGAGCGCCAGAGAGAATATCATACCTGTTTTTGTACCACATCTGGGATGTCCCAATGACTGCGTTTTCTGCAATCAGCGGCACATCTCCGGCGCTCAGCGCCCTGCTACCGCAGAAGATGTGCGAGAAGCGATAGAGAAAGCGGCCGCCTTGCCCTGTAATGGGGCAAAGCAGCAACTGGCGTTTTATGGGGGCAGCTTTACTGCCATTCCCGTTGCAGATCAGGAGAGTATGCTTGGGGTTGGAAAAGAGTATATGGATAAGGGAATTATCCATTCTATCCGCCTTTCCACCCGCCCCGACGCCATTGACGGCGTTGTTTTAAACCGCCTTAAAAGCTACGGCGTTGAGACAATAGAGTTGGGCGCTCAGTCACTTAACGAAAAGGTGCTGCTGCTTTCCGGCAGAGGCCATACGGCGCAGGACGTTGTGGATGCTTCAAAGCTTATAAAGGAATGGGGCTTTAAGCTTATTTTGCAGATGATGACCGGCCTTCCCGGAGACAGCGAGGAGAGCTGTCTTGAAACAGTGAGAAAAATTATTGAGCTTAAACCCGACGGAGTTAGAGTTTACCCAACGGTAATTGTAAAGGATACAGCCCTTTTCGATTTGTGGAAGGCAGGAAGATACAAAGAACACAGCGTTGAGGATGCGGTGGAGATATGCTCCAAAATCGTACCTATGCTTAATGCTGCAAACATTCCGATTATTAGACTTGGTCTTAACCCCACCGATGACCTCACCGGCGGCGATGCTGTGGGCGGCGCTTATCATCCGGCACTGGGAGAGCTTGTGAAAAGCCGCATAATGCTTAATAAGGCAAGAGAGCTTTTGAAGGGCGTTGATGCCGGCAGTAAGGTGATTTTAGGGGTTAATAAATCAAAAGTTTCCCAGATGATAGGTCAGCATAGACAGAATATCGAAGCTCTGTGCAGGAAATTTTCATTAAAAGAGCTTAAAATTCGCCCTGCAGAGGTAAATGACGAAGAAATTTTAATTATTTCCGTTGAAAAATCAGCGTAAATGCAATATAATACCTAAGTTAACTATTTATAATTGAGGTTATTCACTTGTACTTAAAGGCTTTGGAAATTCAGGGTTTTAAAAGCTTTGCAGATAAGACCCGACTTACATTTGAAAAAGATATAACCGCCATCGTCGGTCCCAATGGCTCGGGAAAGTCTAATATTTCCGATGCCATTCTCTGGGTCATGGGCGAGCAGCGTTCCAAGGCGCTTCGAGGCGCTAAAATGGAGGATGTCATTTTCGGCGGTACTGAAAAAAGAGGGGCTATGGGCTATGCTCAGGTGTCTCTTATTATCGATAACTCCGCACATATTTTCGATTATGACAGCAGCGAGATCATGCTTACCCGCCGCTACTACCGCAGCGGAGACAGCGAATATTATATAAACCGTGAATCTGTCAGACTTAAGGATATTAACAATCTGCTTATGGACACCGGCCTTGGCAGAGACGGTTATTCCATTATCGGACAGGGCAAAATTGCGGATATTGTTTCCAACAAAAGCACCGACCGGCGCGAGGTCTTTGAGGAGGCCGCCGGAATTTCCCGCTTCCGTTACAGAAAAGAAGAGGCGGAGCGCAAGCTGGAGCGCACAGAGGACAATCTGCTTCGTGTAAACGATAAGATTGAAGAACTGGAAATGCAGGTAGGACCCCTTAAAAAGCAGTCCGAAATTGCAAAGCGCTATCTTGGCTTGAGAGATGAGCTTAAAGTTAAGGAAGTTTCCCTCTGGATGGAAAGCCTGGAAAAGCTCCGCGATCAGGCAGAGAGCGTAAATCAGGAGTACGATCAGGCAAAGCTCAGCCTTGAAAAAGCCAAGGAAGAACTGAACGCCCTGTACGCTTCATCCGACAGTATAAGCGAGCGTATGCGCCGCAAGGATGTGGAGAGCGAGCAGGCCAGAGAGCGTCTTTCCAGAACTGAGGCGGAGGCTTCTGAATGTGAGGCAAGGGCCGCAGTTATAAAAGCCAATATTGAGAGCAATATTAAAAATAAAGAGCGTATGCTCACCGATATAGCTGAGCAGGAAAATCGTGTTCTTGAAATTAAAAAGAGCATTGCACAAGGCGAAAAGCAGATTGAGAGTGCCGATGCGGAGCTTGCAAAGCTGGCTGAACTGGCAAAAGAAAACGACAATATTCTTCAGGGCTGCAAAATGAAAATGGGCAGCCGCGAGGAGATTTTAAAGAATTTAACCGATAAGGCCACGTCCCTCCAGATTGAGGGACGAAGCATGGATTCCAGAATAAACATGCTTCAGGAAATGGAAAAGGATTATGAGGGCTACTCAAAGGCCGTTAAAGTGGTTATGCGTGAGGCAGAGCACGGAAACCTCCGCGGTGTACACGGCCCGGTTGCAAACCTTTTGAGGGCAAATGAGGAATGTGCCCTTGCAATCGAAACCGCTCTGGGCGCATCAGCTCAGAAAATTGTGGTTGACTGTCAGAATGACGGTAAAGCCGCCATTGAGATGTTAAAACGCCGTGACTGCGGACGAGCCACCTTTATGCCTATGGATGTTATAAGAGGGGAGTGCCTTAAAAATCTTCCCGATAAAGATCCCGGCTTTGTGGGTCTTGCAATGAACCTTATAACATTCGAGCCACAGTATACCGGCATATTTGCAAACCTTTTAGGCAGAACCATTGTTGCTGAAACCCTGTCCGATGCTATCCGTATTTCCCGGGCAAACGGCAACAGACTGAGAATAGTCACCATTGACGGACAGCTCATGAACGCCGACGGCTCCATGACCGGCGGCAGCACCGCAAAAACCAGCGGTGTCCTTTCAAGAGCAAATGAGCTCCAGAAGCTTAAAAAGAAGAGAGTAAGAGTAGAAGAAGATGAAAAGCGCTGCGCTGACGAGCTTAATAAAGCAAAGAGCGGTCTTGCAGCCATAAAATATCAGCTTGACATGGCAATGGAGGACGGCGCGGAATTAAAGAGCAAGAGTTCTTCCTTTGAAGCTGAAAAGAAAACAACAGAAAATTCCCTCCGCCAGCTCAACGCCCTGCTCAGCGGTCTGTCAGGTGACAGCGAGAGCAGAAGAAAAGCAGTTGAGGCGGCTGACAATCAGATAGAGAGCTTTAAAAACAGACTTTCCGAAGAGGAAAACAGACTCGCAGGCATAAACGAGAGAGTGGCAAAGATAAAGGACGAAATCGCGGAAATCAGCCGCAGCCGTTTGGAACTTGAAGGCCGCAGAGGAAAGACTGAAAAGGACGCCCAATCCAGAAACGCAGATATTCTGGATATGGAGCGTATGTGTGCCAGAATTGAGCAGAAGAAGCTTGCCTCCGAAATGGAAGAAAAGCAGCTTCTGGATAAGCTCTGGGACAACTATGAACTGAGCCATACAGCAGCAGAGGCTTTAAGAGAGCCCATAGATAATATACAGAAGGCAGCAAAGCATATAGGCGACCTGAGAAGAGAGGTTAACTCTCTCGGCACTCCGAACCTGGGCGCAATAGAGGAATTCCAGCGAGTAAATGAGCGCTATGAATTTCTTACTGAGCAGAGGGACGACGTTGAGAATGCCAAAAAGGAACTTCTGGATATAATCTCCGATATAACCGGCGAAATGGAGCAGGTGTTTACCGAGCGCTTCAAGGAGATTGACCAGTGCTTCCGCCAGACATTTCTGGAGCTTTTCGGCGGCGGTAAGGCGGCACTTGTGCTTGAGGATGAAAATAACGTTCTGGACTGCGGTATTGAAATTAAGGTTCAGCCCCCCGGAAAGGCACTTTCAAACATCAGCCTTCTTTCCGGCGGTGAAATGGCTTTCGTGGCAATCGCACTGTATTTTGCAATCTTAAAGGTGCGCCCCACGCCCTTCTGTGTTATGGATGAGATTGAGGCTGCGCTGGACGAGGCAAATGTTAACCGTTATGCGGAATACATGCGGCGTATGTCCGACAAGACCCAGTTCCTTGTTATTACCCACCGCCGCGGCACTATGGAAGAAGCAGATATGCTCTATGGCGTTACCATGCAGGAAAAGGGCGTTTCAACTGTTATTGAACTTGACCTTGAAAGCGCTCAGAAAACAATAGAGGAGTAAAGATATGGGATTTTTTGATAAAATATTCTCCGGCCTTAAAAAGACAAGAAACAATCTTGAAGAGCTGGAGGAGATATTTCAGGAGTTTAAGCCTGACAATGAGGACTTTTACGATGATTTGGAAGAGCTCCTCGTATTAAGCGACGTAGGTGCCGAGACTGCCGAAAAGGTAGTTTTCGAGCTTAAGAAAATGACATGGGAGCGCCGCTTCAGAAAGGGCGATGAGGCAAGAGATGGCCTTATCGAAATCCTGTCAAAGCTTCTAAACGTTGGCGAAACCGAGCTTAAGCTTACAACCAAGCCTTCCGTTATCCTTATGGTTGGCGTAAACGGCGTCGGTAAGACCACCACTATCGGAAAGCTTTCCCATCAGCTTATGGAGCAGGGTAAAAAGGCGCTTCTCTGCGCCGGCGATACCTTCCGTGCCGCAGCAGCAGAGCAGCTTAACATCTGGGCTGAGCGTTCCGGAGCTGACATTGTAAAGCACGAAGAGGGCAGCGATCCCGGTGCTGTTGTCTATGACGGTATCTGCGCTGCAAAGGCAAGAGGCGCAGACGTTATTATAATAGATACCGCCGGCAGACTTCACAATAAGCAGAACCTTATGAACGAGCTTAATAAGATACGCCGTATAATCGAGCGCGAGCTGCCTGAGGCAGACGTTGAAACCCTCATGGTTCTTGATGCCACCACCGGCCAGAACGGTCTTATTCAGGCAAAGCAGTTCCTTGAAACTTCCGGCCTTACCGGCATTGTGCTTACAAAGCTTGACGGTACAGCAAAGGGAGGTATAGTTTTTGCAATCGCATCCGAGCTTAATCTTCCTGTAAAATATGTGGGAGTTGGAGAAGCTATGGACGATTTAATTCCCTTCGACAGCAAAAATTTTGTTGAAGCACTTTTTAAATAAAGAATAGGAGATAATAAATGGCAATTACAAGCAAACAGAGAGCACAGCTCAAAGGTCTTGCAGCGGCTGAGGACACCATAATTCAGGTTGGTAAAGCCGGTATAAACGATAATCTTATAACTTCCGTTACCGCAGCTCTTAAAGCAAGAGAGCTGGTAAAGGGCAGAGTTCTTGAAAACTCCATGCTTACTGCAAGAGAAGCATGTGACGCACTGGCAGAGGCCTGCAAAGCAGAGCAGGTACAGGTTATAGGAACCAAATTTGTTCTTTACAAGAGAAATGAAAAGAAGCCCATTATTGAGCTGGCAAAGGACAAAAAGAAAAAATGAGAATTGCCGTATACGGCGGGAGCTTTAACCCGCCTCATCTGGGCCACAGAGCGGCGGCGGAAACCGTCAGCCGTGAGCTGGAGCCGGATAAATTTCTCATAATTCCAGATCGTATTCCACCTCATAAGGAGATGGCACCCAACAGCCCGGAGTCCCATGAGAGAATGGAGCTGTGCAGGCTTAATTTTGCAGATATTCCCGGAGTGGAAATTTCCGATATTGAGCTTAAACGGGAGGGAAAGAGCTATACTATCCATACCGTTGAAGCTTTAAAGGAAGAATATCCGGAGGACGAGCTTGTGCTTGTAATGGGCACAGACATGTTTTTAAGCTTTGAGGAGTGGTACAGATTTGAAGATCTGTTTTCAAAATGCACTGTTGCCGTTCTTGCAAGAGACGAAGACAATGAGCTCGTCCTCAAAGAAAAAGCAGAAGAATTTAAAGAAAAGTACAATGCAAATACCTATCTGCTGCCCCACGCTCCGCTTCCCATGGCCTCAACGGAAATTCGGGAAAAGCTGAGAATTCGTCAGGGCAAGGAAGACCTTAAAGATGAGGTTTACTGGTCCATTGTCAAAAACAACTACTACGAGGCTTCACCGGAAATCCCGTGGCTTCGTGAAAAAGCCTTTGAATATTTAAAGCCTACCCGCATTGCTCATGTGGCAGGCTGTGAGAGCGAGGCTGTAATGCTGGCGATGAAATGGGGCGAGGACCCGGAGACTGCCGCAGAGGCTGGAATTCTCCATGATATTACAAAGCGCCTTGACAATGATGAGCAGTTGAAATTGTGTGATAAATATGGTATTATCCTTGACAATACCGAACTTTGCAGCCCTGCGCTCCTGCACGCAAGAACAGGCGCGGAGTTTGCAAAAGAAGTTTTCGGAATATCTCAGGAGGTTTACGACGCTATACGCTGGCATACCACCGGCAAGCCCGATATGAGCCTTCTGGAAAAAATAATATATCTTGCTGACGCTATCGAGCCCAGCCGGGATTTCCACGGAGTTGACAGACTGCGTGAGCTGAGCTATACGGATATTGATGCCGCTATGGCTTACGGCCTGCACAGCTCTATTGAGGAAGTAAAGCGTCAAGGCAGAATACCCCATGAAAACAGCGAGGCAGCCTACCTCTGGTACGCTGCCAATAAATAAAGGAGGAAAAAATATGCTCAGTCCCTTAGAGATGGCCACCATTGCGGCAAGAGCTTTGGACGATAGAAAGGCTAAGGAGCTTAAAGTCCTTAAAACTGCAGAGCAGACCATTCTGGCAGATTATTTTGTCATTTGCAACGGCTCTACCTCCACCCACATTAAAGCTCTTGTGGATGAGGTTGACAGAAAGCTCTCCGAGGCCGGCGAGCCACCTATACGGAGAGAAGGTCTCCGCTCAGATATATGGGTGCTTATGGATTTCGGCAGTGTTATAGTTCATGTGTTTACCGATGAGGCAAGAAAGTTCTATGATCTGGAACGCCTTTGGAGTGACGCCGAGGAGATTCCCCTCTCATCCCTTCTCAGCCCCTGATTACAGGGGCTAACCGGACGAAGAGAATTTAAAAAGGGGAAATTGATAAATGAAGTATGATTTTGCAGCCATAGAGAAAAAATGGCAGAAAAAATGGGAAGAAGAAAAACCTTATAAAGCAGTTACCGGCAGCGATAAGCCCAAGTTCTACGGACTTATAGAGTTCCCGTATCCTTCCGGACAGGGACTTCACGTGGGCCATCCCAGACCTATTACTGCTATGGACATAGTTTGCCGCAAGAAGAGAATGCAGGGCTGCAATGTTCTCTTCCCCATAGGCTTTGACGCCTTCGGTCTGCCCACCGAGAACTATGCCATTAAAAACCACATTCACCCTGCCATTGTTACCAAGAAGAACATTGAAAACTTTACAAGCCAGCTCAAAATGCTGGGCTACAGCTTTGACTGGGACCGTGTAGTTGATACCACCGATCCTCAGTATTACAAGTGGACTCAGTGGATATTCCTTCAGATGTTCAAGAAGGGTCTTGCATATAAGGCCACTATGCCTGTTAACTGGTGCACCAGCTGCAAGTGCGTCCTTGCTAACGAGGAAGTTGTAAACGGCATGTGTGAGCGCTGCGGCAGCGAGGTTATCCGCAAGGAAAAGAGCCAGTGGATGCTGGCTATAACCAAGTACGCTCAGAGACTTATTGATGATCTGGACGGCCTTGATTACATCGAGAGAGCTAAGACCCAGCAGAAAAACTGGATCGGCCGCTCCACCGGTGCAGAGGTTCGCTTTAACACCACTGTGGGCGACGATGTAATCGTATACACCACCCGCCCCGATACTCTGTTCGGCGCAACCTATATGGTTCTTTCTCCCGAGCATGAGTACGTAAGCAAGTGGAAGGATAAGCTCAATAACTGGGACGAGGTTGCAGCCTATGTTGATATGGCAGCACGCAAGTCCGACTTTGAGCGTTCTGAGCTGAATAAAGAGAAAACCGGCGTTAAGCTTGAGGGCGTAAAGGCTGTTAACCCTGTTAACGGCAAGGAAATCCCCATATTTATTTCCGACTACGTTCTGGTAACTTACGGTACCGGCGCTATCATGGCAGTTCCTGCTCACGATGACCGCGACTGGGAGTTTGCAAAGAAATTCGGCTGCGATATAGTTGAGGTTGTAAAGGGCGGCAACGTTGAAGAAGCTGCATTTACTCTTAAAGATGATACCGGCATCATGGTAAACTCCGGTTTCCTTGACGGTCTTACTGTTAAGCAGGCTATTCCCGTGATGAAGAAATGGCTGGAAGAGCAGGGAATAGGCAAGGAGAAGGTAAACTTCAAGCTCCGTGACTGGGTATTCTCCCGTCAGAGATACTGGGGTGAACCTATTCCTCTGGTTCACTGCGACAAGTGCGGTTGGGTTCCCCTGCCCGAAAGTGAGCTGCCTCTGGTACTGCCTCAGGTTGATTCCTACGAGCCTACCGATGACGGCGAATCTCCTATTTCCAAGATGACCGACTGGGTCAACACCACCTGCCCCTGCTGCGGCGGCCCTGCAAAGCGTGAGACCGATACTATGCCTCAGTGGGCAGGCTCCAGCTGGTACTTCCTGCGCTATATGGATCCCCACAATGACAAGGAACTGGTTTCAAAGGAAGCAGAAGAATACTGGGGTCCTGTTGACTGGTATAACGGCGGTATGGAGCACACCACTCTCCACCTGCTGTACAGCCGCTTCTGGCACAAGTTCCTTTATGACATCGGCGTTGTTCACACTCCCGAGCCTTACGCAAAGCGTACCTCCCACGGTATGATACTGGGTGAGGGCGGCGAAAAGATGTCCAAGTCCAGAGGCAACGTTGTTAACCCCAACGATATAGTTGAGCAGTACGGCGCTGACACCATGCGTCTGCACATTATGTTCATCGGTGACTTCGAGAAGGCCGTCAGCTGGTCCAACGAGGCTGTAAAGGGCTCCAAGCGCTTCCTTGACCGCTGCTGGAACCTGATGGATATGGCAAAGGACGACGAAGCAATCTCCAAGGAGAACGAGGCTATCATCCACAAGACCATTAAGAAGGTTACTGATGATATTGACGAGCTGAAGATGAACACCGCTATCGCAGCACTTATGGCTATGGTAAACGAGTTCTACTCCAAGGGTCTCACCAAGGGTGATCTGGAACAGCTCATGCTTCTGCTCAGCCCCTTTGCACCTCACATGGTAGAGGAGATGTGGGAGCTCACAGGCTATGCAGCAAAGTACGGCAAGATGTGCATGCAGATGGATTGGCCCAAGTACGATGAGAGCAAGACTATTGACGCTGTCCGCGAAATGGCGGTTCAGGTAAACGGAAAGCTCCGCTCTACTATCACCGTTCCCGCCGATGCTTCCGAGCAGATGGTTATCGATGCTGCATGTGCAGATAAGAAAATTCAGCGCTACATGGAAGGCATGACTCTCTTCAAAACTATTGTTGTTAAGAATAAAATAGTTAATTTAATTCTTAAGCCTGCAAAGTGATTATTGACAACAGCGGACAAAACCGTTATAATATCAATGTTCATAAGCCAATTAGTTGGCCCTTGAAGTGTCGCAAGACACATTTGGAGGGAGGGAAATAAATGTCTGAAATCTACGTCAAAGAGAATGAATCTCTGGACAACGCTCTTAAAAGATTTAAGCGTAGCTGCGCTAAGTCCGGCGTTTTGGCTGATCTGAGAAAGAAAGAGTACTATCAGAGCCCCAGCGTCAAGCGTCGTAAAAAGTCCGAGGCAGCTCGTAAAAACAAAAATAAGCGTTACTACTAATTAACGCTGATAAGGCAGCACCGTTTTGGTGCTGCCTTTTTTATTTGCATTTTCATTTTATAAATATTCTCTCTGTGTGAAAGCAGGGTGAACTGCGGGACTAATATCTGAGGGATACTTTCCGGAAATGCAAAAGACTGTAAATGCAGTTTTAATTCTACCGAAAACAGCTTCACCTTTGAAACTGCGTTATCGGGCAGGAGAGAGGCAATTCAAAATATGAAAGCATAGTAAATCACCATAACAAATTAACTTTTCTCCGTAACAATGGTCATCGCTGAACGACAACACCAAATAAAGCTTCCAGAACGCCTAAGCGGGTTCGGATATGCTCATATAAAAGCAATGTAATATAGAAAAACACCCTGTGCAGATCTGCACAGGGTGTTTTAAAGTTAAAGCTTATTCTTCTTTATTGCTGTGGTCGGAGTCTGAGGATTCATTATCGGATGAAATAATTTCACTGTCGTTTTCGGAAACATCTTCTTCGGACTTTTTCTTGTTCTTAATTACGATGACTACGACTACGGCAATGATAACTACTGCGGAGACAGCCAGGATACCGATCCACAGGCCGATATTTGCCTCATCTCCGGTCTTGGGGCCGGTGGAGTTATTCTTGTCACCGGATTTAATGGTGAGTGTGCCGTCTACGGTATTTATCTTGTAGTTGTCGTTAAGATTGTTCTTAGCGGCATCAAGGATGTTGACCTTGGTGATCTTCTTGGTGTAGGTACCGGGGTCAATGGGTGGATTCTGGAGAGCCTTGCCCTTGGAGCTGAAGATAGTGTATTCAATCTGAATGGTGTGGCCGGAATTTGCAAGCTTGCCCACGCTTACGTTCTTGTTTTCAAGAGCCTTGCCGTCGTATACCTTGCTTGCAGACTCTGCGGTAACGGTGAGGTTGAACTTATCAACGGTGAGAGTACCGTCAGTGTAGCTTATCTTGTACTTTCCGACGGGAACGGGATTACCACTCTTATCAACGATTACAACGGAGGAAATCTCGTTCTTCACGGAACCGGCGTTTGTAATAGTGCTGGTGTTCTTGAAGCTTACAGACTTGATCTGGTCGCCGTCTATAAGACCACCGGCCTTGTCGATTTCCTTAAGCTCGTGAGCCTTACCGTCGTAAGTCCACTTGGCGCTCTTTGCGGTAACGCTGAGAGCGATGTTCTTGGGGGCATCTTTGCCGGTAAAGGTTAATTTGATCTTGCCGGTGTTGGTCTTGATGTCATAGTTATCGGTGACGTCTTTAAGACCGCTGGAAATCTTAATGCTGGATTTGTCAATGCTTGTTTCAAAGCTTCTGTCGCCGCCCTTAAGGTCTTTGTAACGGCCTTCACCGTTTACGGTGATGCTCTTAACCTTGTGGTCCTTTGCAAGTCCTTCGTCAGCAGTGCCGTCTTCAATTTTGAAGCCCTTGCTGAAACCCTGTGCATCGGGGAGCTTGCTTGCCTTAACGAGTGTATCTTCCTTATCTACGCCTACATTCAATGTAGCTGCGGTGAATGTAATGGGGCGCTTGGAAATGCTTATGGAACCGGCTACAAGTTTAATGGTGTACTTATCAGTAACATCCTTGCCGTCCTTATCTTTAATTACAACCTTGCTGATGGTGCTTTCAACGGGAGTGGAGGTATAATCTTCTGCGCTGCCGCTGAACTTTGCCTCAAGAGTGTCGCCCTCTGCAAGAGCGCCGGAGACAATCTCAGCTTTATCTGCTGCGTGCTCCTTACCGTCGTACACTGCCTTTATATCGGCGGGCTTTAATTCAAGCTCACCGCGGACAGTCTCGGCGGGAACTTCGGGAGTAATGGACTCGGAAGGAGTGAATTTGGGAGCAGCATACTTGCCTTCTGCAACAGCAGTACCGTTATTTTCAATTATGATGCCGCCTTCTGCGGGCTTAGCCTGAGCGTAGAGCTTGCCGTCAGCCTCAGTTACAAGCTCAATTACAACACTGTCGCTTCTTACACCGTCGTTGTCAACAAGACCGACTACGGTGAAGCCATTTGCAACGTATTTGCTGTCGGCACCAAGCTTGGGGGCATTTGCCTCAATAGTAATAGCAATAGGCAGAGTTACGGGATCGGAATTCTGGCGTTTCAGGGTGTATTTACCGCTGTCAACTGCGGAACCGTCCTCCTTGACGATTTCGCCGCCTGTAATTTCAATGTACCATGCCTGAGAATTGTCAGCGCTCTGCTTTGCGGTAAGAGCTATGGAACCGTCTTTTATCTTGTCGCCGTCCTTGAATTCACCGATTGTTACAAAACCGTCTGCTTCAACAGCAGTCTTGTCGGCGTTAGCTTTGGGAGCGTTTGCTTTAACAGTTATTTCAATGGGCTTTGCGGGTTCGACAGGCTCGACAGGAGTGGTCTGGTTGTCGCTGCCGTTCTGATTTTCAGGCTTCTCCTGATTATCAGTGGTGCCCTGATTATCGGTATTGCCCTGATTATCAGCGCTGCCGTCGGGATTAACCGGAGGAGTTTCAGGGGCAGGAGCGGGAGTTGCTGCGGTTACTTTAATGGTACCGTTATTTACGGTGAGATTTATGCTTGCGGTAGGAATAACGGTGTCGCCGTTTTTGACCACCATCTTATCTGTAAGCAATACTACGTTGTAGTCGCCCTCAGTGAGAGGAGCTTCATTTGCAGGAGCGGCCAGACTTCCGCCATCGGAAACAGGGCTTAAATATTTATCTACGCCCTCAACGGTAAAGCCTTCGGGAGCCTCAACACTGAAATAATTTTCAGGGATGCTTGCATCGGCGGCCATTGTAAGGTCGGGGTTCACGGACAGAGTAACATCATACTTTATATCTGTGAAAAAAGGAACTATATCACAGGAGGTGTAGGGAGCAACGGAAACGGTATCAGCAGAAAGCATGAGAGAAGATCTGTTGCTGAATACAACTTTCCAGCCATCAAAGGTCTTGTGCTCGGGAATTGCGGGAACGGTGAGAGCGTAGTCGCCGTTTTCATCGGGAGTTTCAGCAGCTCTGTCGAAGGTTACGGTCTTTTCCTCGGGCAGAATACTAAGCTCAATTTCAAGAACCAGAGAATCATAATCTGCGGTGGCGTTGATTAACTCGGGATTTAATTTAACGGTTCCAGCGCCGGTCTTGGCATCATTCTCTTTAACAGTGAGAGTATCACTTGGAATACTGATATTGCCGGAATTTAAAGCTGCAGTAGATAAGGGCAGAAGAGAAATGGGTGCCTCACCGGGATAATGATCGGCACGGAGGTACAGCTGTGTAACATAGTAACCGGCGGGAACAAATATATCTATGCTTCTGCCGTCCAGAATGGGCTGTACATTATCAACGTCTGCACGGGTAAGGGCCTGAGCTTCCTTATCGGCAGTAGCGGAGTAGCTTACAGCGCATTTACCTGCTTCGGGGAAAACAAGGCTTTCTTTTTCTGCAGGAACATTAACTATTTTAGATACGGTAATGTCTTCTTCACCCTCGGCCTTGAAGCTTGCGTTGTACTGTTCGGGGGTAAGCTCAACGCTCAGAGCATAGGAAAGGCGGGGAAGGGGCTGAACGGGTTCCGGAACACTGGTGTCACTTGTAGCGTTTGCAACAGGTAATGCAAGCTGCATGATAAGTATCAGTGCAAACAGGAAACTTAATGTCTTTTTACTTATTTTTTTCATGTTTTACTTCACCTCTGGTAAAAATTCGAATTAAACTGAGACCGTGAAAGCCTCATATCAAAATGCAATTTAATTGCACTATTATAACTTCTGCTGTGATGCAGAAGCGTGGGAAAACATAGATAAGAGATTTAAAATTCTCTTAGTTGATGGGGACAAGTCTGCCCTGAACCACAAAGCGCGCATCATAGTATTCATAGGTGCAGGTGGAAAGGGTTACTATTTTATCTTCTGCGGTGGGTTTAACGTCGCTCTTAAATACAGACTGGGAAACCATTTTATCAAGGTATGCCTGATATTCATCATTGTTGTTAAAGCTGATAGTGTAGGTATCGGAATCGGCATCGGTAATATAGCCGGAGAAGATTTCTACTCTGTAATTGCCGTCAGGTGTATTTATGTACATCTTGGGATGAGCATCATAATATTCCTGCTTGTCGTAATTACGGATGCTGGCAAACATTGAACCGTCGTGCATGTTGTGACCGTAGATCAGAGTATTCTTGGATGAAAAATCACCTTCGTTGAGACAGTCAAGAAACAGTGTACCACTGGGGTTATAATTGCCGTCGATCATGCGGTGGAGATAGAAGAAGTTATCCTCAGCTATAACTATGGGGTAGTTTATAACGGTGTCCTCACTGTAAATCCAACCGACAACGTCACTGCATTGCTCGCGGAGAGCATTAAAATCGACATCAATGGGAGAAGTTTCTTCATCGGCCTTGCTGTCTTCACTGCTTCCGTTGGGCTTGCGCTCGGAATTAACAAATTTATTGCTTAGATTATCATAAACTTTTTCGGCGACTTTGTATTCGTGGATAATGGAATAGAGTTTATATCCGCTGAAAGCGAATATTCCTACAAAAATTAAACACAGAACAGTGAGAAGTATTTTTACAGACTTTTTCACACGTGTCCCTCCTTCTTTCTTGTGGTTTGATTATACAACAAAACTGCTGAAAAGAAAACTAAAGAAATCTAAAGATTTAGAAAACAATGTTCTTACGATATAATTGACACATGAAAAGGGGATGTTCCATTATTTAAAAACTTTTCCGGAGAATGGTGTAAAATTGAAGAGAGAAAAGAAATTTTATGATGAATAACGTAAAAGAAAAATAAAAAATCTGAACAGAAGAAATTCTGTACATACTTATAAAGAATATCTTCGATTCAGATTTAAGAAAAATAAATTAGAAATTAAAAATATTTCGGCACGGAAAAATTTTAAAAACGAATACAAAAAAGGTCGATACATAGTATCGACCTTTTTTGGAGGCGCCACCCAGATTTGAACTGGGGAATCGCGGATTTGCAGTCCACTGCCTTACCACTTGGCTATGGCGCCATATAAGAATTGCGGGCTTAAGAAGACCCGCAATTCTATTTTGTTGGAGCGGGCGACGAGGCTCGAACTCGCTACCTCCACCTTGGCAAGGTGGCGCTCTACCAGATGAGCTACGCCCGCATATATCCCCGAATAATCGGGGATGGTGCCTCCGGTCGGAATCGAACCAACGACACGCGGATTTTCAATCCGCTGCTCTACCTACTGAGCTACAGAGGCTAATCGTGGTGGGAACAAATGGACTCGAACCATTGACCCCCTGCTTGTAAGGCAGGTGCTCTAACCAGCTGAGCTATGCTCCCGTGCGACAGCTTATTTATAGTAACAGGTGAATCGCGTTTTGTCAACACTTTTTTTAAAATTTTATTTTTCGGCCTCTAAAATGGCTTTTAAGTCGGCACATTCGAAGCTGTAATCTGAGTCACAGAACTGGCATTTTATGGATACCGGTTTGCCCTCTGCGATAATCTCTTGAAGGTCATTACGGTCAATAACAGAGAGAGCTTGAGCCACACGCTCACGAGAGCAGTAGCAGCGATAGGAAACGGGGCGCTCTTCTACTATATGATGCTCCAGTCCCTTTAAGACCTGAGCGAAAATTTCGTCAGTGCCGTCCTCATCCAGAATGGTGGTGAGCTGGTCCATATAGAAAATGTTATCTTCAAGCTTGCTAATAAGATCGTCAGGGGCGCCGGGCATAAGCTGAACAATGAAACCTCCTGCGGCCTTAATGCTGCGGTCGGTATCAACAAGTACGCCCAGAGCACATGCAGAGGGAACCTGCTCACTTTCCAGAAGGTAAGAGGTTATATCCTCGGCAATTTCTCCGCTGACAAGCTCAATAGAACCTATATAAGGCTCTTTAAGGCCGATATCACGACTTACAGTCAGCATACCGTCATGGCCTACTGCTGCACCTACGTTGAGCTTACCGTCATCTCTTAAGGGAAGATCCACATTGGGGTTCTCCACATAACCGCGGACACAGCCTTCAGCATCGGAAACTGCAACTACACTTCCGATAGGGCCGCCACCGTTTATTCTTATAGTAAGACTTGCGTTTTCTTCCTTCATTGCATTTCCCATAATGGAAGCCGCGCAGAGGGTACGTCCGAGAGCTGCCGCAGCGGTGGGAGTGCAGGAATGAATATTACATGCACGCTGCACCAGATCTTTTGCGTTTATAACTGCCATTTTAATGAAACCGTCACCGGCTGTGGCACGAATGATTTTATCCATAGCTTTGCCTTTCTTATATAAAGAATTACGTTTCAGAGCGTCTCGCAGAAATAAAGAGCCTGCCGGCATCACCCTGCGGACAGCCTGAAATAAGTCTAACGTCTTCAAATCCGGAGCTTATTAAAAGCTCTTTCAGAGCTTCGGGTGAGTGGGCGTACTCAATGTGCTCCTCTTCGCTTCTGCGCCACAGCTCACCTTCACGTGAGAATATATCCATGCCGTAAAATACGGCATTTTCATTTTCTAAAAATTCTGCTCTCCAGAGACAGAGCAGATCATCCTTTTCATCCACAAATGCCTGACCGTCAAGCTCTTTGAGCCATTCGGGAAGGCGAATGTCAAAAATAAAAAGTCCGCCGGGGCGGATAAAGAGATGCAGACGTCTGAAAACCTCTATGAGATCCTCAAAAGGAATGTAATTTATTCCGTCCAGCGAGGAATAACATGCGTCAACTGTACCGTAGAGGTCAAGCTCTGCGGCATCCTGACACAGAAGCAGGGGAGGAACAGCCATACCTGAGGCTTTTTCCTGCGCTTCCATAAGCATATCTGCGGAGCTGTCAACAGCAATCAGCTCGTATCCCCGGCTGCACATTTCGGCGGTAAGAGTACCGGTGCCGCAGCAGAGATCGAGGAGAAGGCGGAATTCTCCGCCGTCGCGTTTGAATTCCGCCTCATAAAAGTCCGCAAAATGCTCGTAGCCCACGTCACCGGTAAGAGAATCGTACCAACGGGCTAAAGATGCATAGCAGCTCACTCAGTTATTCTCCTTTAAGCGCTGAAATACCACTTCATATCCGCCCTTGCCGTACTGAAGAGAACGGTTTACGCGGCTTATGGTTGCACTTGATGCTCCTGTCTCTGCAAGAATATCATTATAAATCATGCCGTCGTTAAGGCAGGATGCAACCTGATAGCGCTGCTCCATAGCCATAAGCTCGGACACGGTGCAGAGGTCATCAAAGAAACTCATGCATTCATCCATAGTCTTGAGTGAAAGAATGGCTTTGTAAAGATTTTCGTTGCGTGGTTTTTTAGGGAGCTTATTCATAGTTACCTCCTAATTTTGTGTTGCTGTATTGTTGTATCGGGTATATGTTACATCAGTGCACAACAAATGTAAATAGCTAAAGTGAAAATTTGTTGAAAATTTATTTAATTAACAAATTTTTCTTGATTAAACATGGGGCAACATATATAATGTTGAGCATGAAAAAACTGAAAGAAAGGAAATCGCTATGAATGCACTTAGCGGGTTTATGGATATGAATGCAGTTTGGCTTATACTTATGATTGTCCTTGCTATTGTAGAGGCCGTTGTTCCGGGGCTTATCTCCATATGGTTTGCTCTGGGCGCTTTTGCTGCGCTTATCGCAGCTCTGGTGGGCGCTCCTGTTTGGCTTCAGGTTGTTTGGTTCTTTGTAGTGTCCCTTGCAACTCTGGCTCTTACTAGACCTTTGGCAAAGAAGTATATAAATGCAAAGGTACAGCCTACAAATGCAGATATGATGATAGGCAGAGAGTGTATTGCCACAGAAAGAATTGATAATCTTGCCGGCACCGGTGCTGCCGTCATTGACGGCAAGGAATGGACTGCCCGCATGGAAAGTGACGATATAAAGGCAGAAGTCGGTGATAAACTGACAGTTTTAAGAATTGAAGGCGTTAAAATTATTGTAAAACCAGCAAAATAATCAAAAATATATTTTAAAAGGAGATTTGAGATTATGGGAACTGTTATAACATGGGCAATAATAGTGCTGCTTATTGTTGTTATTCTCATCAGAAACATCCGCGTAGTCCAGCAGGCAAAAGCATTCGTAATTGAGCGTCTCGGTGTTTATAAGACCACATGGAATGTGGGTCTGCACTTTAAGATGCCCTTTATCGAAAAGGTTGCAAAGGTTATTTCTCTGAAAGAACAGGTTGCGGACTTTCCTCCTCAGCCCGTTATCACCAAGGATAACGTTACTATGCAGATAGACACCGTTATCTACTTCCAGATTACCGATCCTAAGATGTACACCTACGGTATTGAACAGCCTATGGTGGCAATTGAAAATCTGGCAGCCACTACTTTGCGTAACATCATCGGTGATCTTGAACTGGACCAGTGCCTCACCAGCCGCGACATTATCAACACCAAGATGCGCTCCATTCTGGATGTCGCTACCGACCCCTGGGGCATCAAGGTAAACAGAGTTGAGCTTAAGAACATCCTGCCTCCCAAGGAAATTCAGAACGCCATGGAGAAGCAGATGAAGGCCGAGCGTGAACGCCGTGAGGCTATCCTTCGTGCAGAAGGTGAAAAGCGGGCTGCAATTCTTGAGGCTGAAGGTGAAAAAGAATCTGCGATTCTTCGCGCTGACGCTAAGAAGCAGGAGCAGATACTTGAAGCCGAAGGTAAAGCAGAAGCTATCCTCAAGGTTCAGACTGCTACTGCCGAAGGTATCAAGCTCATTAACGAGGCAGTGCCCAGCGAAAGCGTTATCAAAATCAAGGCTCTTGACGCATTTGCCGCAGCTGCTAACGGAAGAGCTACAAAGATTATCATCCCCAGTGAAATTCAGGGCCTTGCAGGTCTTGCACAGGGACTGGTTGAGTCTGTCACAAGCGTAAAAGAAGGCTGATTTAAGTTAAAGAAAGCAGGCGGTATTTTACCGCCTGTTTTTTATAGAGGTACATTATATGAACACTGTAAATGACTTTCTAAACCGATATGGTATGCTGGCGGAAAATATCTGTCCGTCAGAAGCAGCGAAGAAAATGGCTGAGGAAATGCGGCAGGGGCTCAGAGGAGAAGAATGTTCACTTCCTATGATACCTACTTATCTTAAAAATGCAGGTAAAATAGGGGAGGAGACTGCGGCTGTAATAGATGCAGGCGGAACCAATTTCCGCAGTGCACTTGTTACATTCACAGAAAACGGATATAAAGTCGAACATTTGAGCAAAAAGAAAATGCCCGGAATAGAAAAACCTGCGGAATGGGATGAATTCATTTCGTTTACAGCCGACAGCATTATGCCCCTTATGGATAAAACCGACCGGATAGGCTTCTGTTTTTCCTATTCAGCTGATATTACCCCGGAAATTGACGGAAAAGTAAGAAGTATAGATAAGGAAGTTGTAATCAACAACTCCGCCGGAAAGCTTGTGGGCAGGTCCTTAAATGAAGAACTGGAGCGGAGAGGCGTTTTCGGTAAAAGAATAGTTATAATAAACGATACTGCCGCTGTTATGCTTGGCGGTGCTGCCGTTCTGGATGACGAAAAATATGACGGCTTTATTGCTCAGGTCAGCGGAACGGGAACCAATACCTGCTGTGCTGTTCCTGCAAAGGATATAATAAAGCTTGGCCTCAGCGGCAATGAGGGCATGATAATAAACACTGAATCCGGCATGTATGACGGTATTCCTATGGGAGAGTTTGACAAAATTCTGGACAGCGAGAGCCTGAACCCCGGATTTAAGCATTTTGAAAAGATGACTGCCGGAGTTTATCTCGGCACACTTTGCTCACTTATGCTGGATGAAGCATGCAAAGAAAGCATTATCAGCGAAGAAAGCCTGAGAAAGCTGTCTGAAACAGAAAAAATTGATGGTGCAGTTATGGATGCTTGGTCAATGGGAGAGGGGCTTTCGCAGTTGCCGGAAAAAGACAGAAAATTTGTGCAGGGTATCTGCGAGGCACTGTTTAAGCGTTCTGCCCGATGCATGTGCACAAATCTTGCCGCCCTTATGCTGCTGACCGGCAAAGGAAAGGGCGAAAATAAACCGGTTTGCGTGTGTGCGGAAGGCTCACTTGTGCAGAAGAGCCGTGTTTACAGACCGGAACTTGAAAGACTTATGGCTGAATTTATCGGAAATAAGCTGGGACTTAACGCAGTTTTGATGCCGGTTGAGGAAAGCACCTTGCCCGGTTCTGCCGCTGCTGCAATTTTAAACTGATTATGTAAGCTTGTGCACGTTCACTTACAAAACATATCTAAACCAAATAAAATAAACTTATGTAAACCTGAGCTAAGCTCAGGTTTATTTTTTATCCTTGGATTTAAATACAAGGGAAACGATAAGTCCGAAAAACATAGCAGCACATATTCCGGCGGCAGCGGCAGTAAATCCGCCTGTAAAAGCACCAAGCATGCCTTTTTCCATGACTGCGGTTTTAACGCCCTTGGCAAGCAAATTTCCAAATCCGGTCAGAGGGACTGTTGCGCCTGCTCCTGCAAATTTCACAAGGGGCTCGTATACTCCGAATGCACCGAGAATTACACCTGCAACTACGTAAAAGGTTAAAATTCGGGCAGGAGTTAGCTTGGTGAAGTCAATTAGCAGCTGACCTATAAGACAGAAAAAACCACCCACTGCAAAGGCTTTTAAATATTCCAGAAACATTTCCATTTATGCGCCCTCACTTTCTATTGCAACTGCGTGACATATTCCGGGGATGCTTTCACCCTGCATTGAACTCACAGGGGACATCAGTGCTCCGGTGGCGGCGAAAAGAACCTTTTTCCATATTCCTTTTTTCATCGCAGGTATTATATGCCCTGCAAGCACGGAGGCGCTGCATCCGCAGCCTGAACCGCCGGACTGCACATCCTGAGTATTCAGGTCATATATTAAAACACCGCAGTCCATATATTCAGCGCCAAGCTTTACTCCGTCCTGCTTAAACAGATCCTGGACAATATCCCGGCCGAGTGCGCCTAAATCGCCGGTGAAGATTGCGTCGTAATAGTCCGGAGTTCTGCCGGTATCTGCAAAATGCTCCTTTAGCGTTTCATATGCCGCAGGCGCCATAGCGGCTCCCATGTTGTTTACGTCTTTTATTCCGGCGTCAATAATAGCTCCGGTAGTTAAATGAGTTACGCGCGGGCCGCTGCCGCTGCCTAAAATCAGTGCTCCGGCAGCCGTTACTGTCCACTGACAGCTCGGGCAGCGCTGACCGCCGTATTCAAGGGGCATACGGAACTGCCTTTCAGCAGTGCAGAAATGGGAACCTGTCATAGCGCAGCAGCGGTCGGCAAACCCGCCGTCGATGAGCATTGCTGCAAGAGACAGGCTTTCTGCCATAGTTGAACATGCTCCGTAAAGACCGAGATATGGAATACCGCTGTCTTTCATCGCAAAGGTTGAGCTTATGCACTGGGACAGAAGATCTCCTGCAAGCACATAATTTAAGTCTGAGGGAGGAAGCTTTGCTTTATCGCATGCAATGGAAAAGCATTTGTTCAGCATTTTGACCTCTGCCTTTTCCCATGTTTCAGCGCCGAAGCGGGAATCATCGGAGGCATAGTCAAAACAATTTTTTAAAGGCCCTTCGCTCTCTTTCTTACCCACAACGGCGGCAGAGGAGAGAATGGCAGGCTTTGAAGGAAGATAAACGGTCTGCGTTCCCAAACGTTTCATATACAGTACCTCTTTTTTATAATTTCATGTATATATAATTTTCCCCGAATATAAAAAAATAACCGCAAGTCAGAAACTAACGGTTATTTTATGTCAACTCAATTACGTCAACTAAAAAATGAAAGCTATTATGCAAAACTACATTCATTACAAAATAGTTTCCTGCGTAGTAGGGGGCAACAGCGGCTTCACCGGACTCCATCATGGTAAACACTTATAGCTCTTAACAAGAGGGAACTGTTTCTTCATTTCAGCCAGTGCAAGCTCCCATTTGGTATGGTCCAGATCATTTGCATCAAGACCAAGCTTATACCGGGCAGTAGCGAAAGCGTCACGGGGGTTGTTAAACTGGAGAATATTGCCCTTGTACTTCTCGTTCCACATTAAATCCCAGCCGTTTGCATCGGCCTCATCGACTCTGTTTGCATCGTAAATTATACCAGCCACACCGTAGGTGTAGGGGATAGAATACACGTCGTCGGGGTCATAGTAAAGACCGCGGAAGCTGTCGTGAATATTCTGATAATTTGGAATATTGTCAAAATTCAGCGGCAGAAGCCTATCTTCTTTTCTCCTTCGCTCTATCATGTAGTCAGAGGGAATGATTATATCGTAGCTTACGGCGCAGCTGGAGAGCTTATTGTACATGTCCTCGTTACTGGCAAAGGTATCGTAGTTTACTTTACATGCCTGAATACTGAGATTTGTGCATGATGTGAATGGCATCCGGCTCAATATAAAGGCCGATATGCTCATCTACGTCAACAAAGTCAGGAGAAGCTGACCTTTTTATCCTCAAGCATAATACCGTCAACGATATTGCTCTCACCTATGAAGTCTGCAACAAAGGCGTTTTCAGGCTCGTTGTATATATCAATGGGGGTGCCGATCTGCTGAATTTTACCCTCTGCCATAACTACCACGGTATCGGACATGGAAAGTGCATCTTCCTGATCGTGAGTTACAAAAACGAAGGTGATTCCGGTGGCTTTCTGAATCTTCTTAAGCTCCTGCTGCATGTCCTTCCTTAATTTAAGGTCAAGGGCGGCGAGAGGCTCATCCAGAAGCAGAACTTTAAGGATTGCTTACCAGTGCGCGGGCGATTGCAACTCTCTGCTGCTGACCGCCGGAAAGGCTGGTTACGCTTCTGCGCTCAAAGCCGGAGAGAGCCACAAGATTAAGCATTTCTTTTACCTTACGGTCAAGCAGACCTCTTTTCTTTCTTCTCACGGAGCGGGAAAGCAACGTTTTCGTATACATTCAGGTGAGGAAACAGAGCATAACGCTGGAAAACAGTATTTATATTGCGCTTATATGGGGGCATATCATTTATGCTTTCACCCATAAATACAATGTCGCCTTCATCGGCGTTTTCAAAACCGCCGATAATTCTAAGCGTAGTAGTTTTACCGCAGCCTGAGGGGCCGAGAAGAGTCAGAAATTCGTTGTCATAAATGTCGAGGTTAATGTGGTAGAGAACTACTTCTCCGTCGAATGACTTGCTGACATTTTTCAGCTCAATTATCTTTTTCATTTGCATACCCCCAAAATATAAAAAATGACGTGTGACAAATGCACACGCCGGCTTGAAACGACCATTCATAATGAATGCGTGAAAAGACAATGGGTTCAGAGTCTATATAGCAAAGATTACGTTTAATACTCTTATTGACCATTTCACAAGTCTGTGTGCCAAGGCACCGGTTTATAGTTACCAGCTTATAAAACTTGAGCTTCAAACTCATTCAATAAGGCAACAGAAGCTGCCGCTGCATCAGAGCGGGAAATGCGCGATTTGCGCTATCTTGCTTGGGATAAACTCCTATCCTGGCGAAACATTTATTTTTAACAATAATCTGTACCTATGTCAATAGATGAAAATGCTTTTAAAAGGACAAAATGAAGGCTTTAAGGTGCAAAAACAGGGTAAAAGGGCAGATAAGGGAGATTATTGAAAAAAGACGGGAAAACCGGTTTTAGTGGAAAATATAAAAAACATAAAAATTATCCGAAACGGGGGTAAAGTTACTATTTAAAATGAGCTTTATTTATAATTCTTTAACCATTTAGATTATTGACACAATAAATGCAGAGTATTATAATTTTATCTTAATAAACTGCAAGGGAGCATAGAGGTGCAAAATACTGATTCAGAGAAAAAACAGCCATGGTATGAGAAAAAAAGACCATGGTGGCAACTGGCAATACTTGATATAGTACTGGCGGCATTGGTTGTAGGCATTTTTGCATTTTTCCATCTTCTGCTTCCAAAACTGAAACTAATTAAAAACGGTATGCCCGACCCGATTTATGAGATAAATGTGGCAGAAACACCGACTCCTGAGTATGATACAGAAGGGGAGAGTGCTCCGAAGTGGAGAGAAAAGTTCGCAGAATTTTTTACTCCGAAAACCGTTATAACCGAAAACAGCTATTCAAGCCCCGATATATCCATTCAGATAACAAAGCATGATACAGGTGAGGAGCTCACATACTTCGTTGCAGACATTCATGTAGCAGATATTGAAAACTTCCAAGCCTGCTTTGCCCTTGAGCACAGCTCCGACAGTCCGGAGAATGTAGCCGAGGAAAACGGCGCAATACTTGCCATGAACGGCGATTACTGCACCAATCAGTCGGAAGGCTTTCTGGTAAGAAACGGCCTTTTATATATGACCGAGCAGACTAAATCCGATATTTGCGTTTTATACTACGACGGTGTGGTTGAAACCTACGGCCCCGGTGAGTACAAGGTATCCGATCTTATGGAGAAAGAACCATATCAGGTGTGGAAATTCGGCCCTGAGCTACTTGATAAAAACGGAAATCCCAAGACTGAGTTTAATACCAGTGATGCCATTATGCACCGCCATCCCCGCAGCGGCTTCGGCTATTACGAGCCGGGACACTACTGCTTCGTGGTGGTAGACGGACGGCAGCCCGGATATTCCAACGGCATAAACATGGAAAACTTCTCAAAGCTTTTTGCAGACCTTGGCTGCGTAAGAGCCTTTAACATGGACGGCGGCGCATCCTCCAGCATGGTTTTTGACAATAAAACCGTGAACAGCCCCAGCGGCGGAGGGAGATATATAAGCGACATGCTTATAATCACGGAGAAAAAGCTGCCCGAAACACAGGAGACTCAGGAGGCTGTAAAATGAAAATTTTAAAATTTATTCTGCCTCATCTTGCCATTGCAATGCTTCTGGGACTTGCGGTGCTTATGATTCTGGACGGAAGAAACCCGCTTATGAACTTCCTCACAGGCTCAGCGGCTAAAACCTATATGCTTATAATGTGTGTATTATGCATAGGCGTTATTGCTGCCAATATAAGAGAAAAAAACAAATAATTTCATACTGAAAAGCTGGATTTTCAAGAAAAAATTTCGATTATACGTGCGGCTTGGCTAATATGTATAGATATAATATTATAACGACTTAATATAGAAGAAATTTCGTTAAATATCCTTAATTGAAGAATACGGTCAGTAGTGATAAAATTTTATATCATCACTAAAGTATTAAAGTATATTAAGCGATGAAGAAACCCTTGAAAGGAGCTATTTTATGTATTCACATCCCTATTTAAAAAATTTCTCTCTCCCGGCAGAGATTGTGGAAACCATGAATAAATGTCAGGTAATCTGTTTCCCTGAGACAAAGGCTCAGCTCGTGGAGATGTGCTTCGGCCCTACTCACAGCTCCAGATATGATGTTATGTATCCTATCCCCGGCAAGGGTACTTTCAAGGCAGCTGATGTAGCACGCTGCAAAAACGGCCCCGTAGTCAACTACATGGAGGACTATATGCGCCGCCGCGATCCGGACTGCATGCGTATAGGTGATGATCTGCCTACCGATAAGCCCAGATTCAAAGATGTTTACGGCTATGAGTTTTCAGGCCTGAGAAAGGAAACTCTCCAGTGGCTTTCCGAGCAGCAGCTTATACTTCTGCCTTTCCATTCCGGCGGAAAATATTACGGCTATGACAGCATTATGATCTGCCCTATGAACGCTGCTTTCTTTGCTCTCTCCATCGCAAATATGCAGGGCTTTGTAAGCATCTATGATGTTAAACCCGGCTTTAAGCCCAGAGCTATTATATACGTTGCACCTCCTTTCAGATACACCCACTTCAAGGGCAAACAGGTTGTCGTCCACAACCGCTCCGAAGAGCTGCACGAGGTTTTCTCATATAACCTCTATCCCGGCCCCTCTGCCAAAAAAGGTGTTTTCTCCATTCTGCTTGATATCGGCGAGCATGAAGGCTGGATAACAAACCACGCTTCCGCTGCAATGGTTGAATCTCCTTACGAAAACGAGGTTGTATTCATGCACGAAGGTGCTTCCGGCGGCGGCAAGAGCGAAATGCTGGAGGAGCTGCATAAGGAGGACGGCAGAATTCTGCTTGGAACACATACAATTTCAGGTGAAAAATGCTATCTGAACTTCGGTGAATCCTGTAAAATACATCCTATTGCCGATGATATGGTTATGGCCAGAACCGACCTTCAGAATGACTCCAAGCGCCTTGTTATTGCAGACGCTGAGGACGGCTGGTTTTTGCGTATGGACGGAGATACAAGCTACGGCATGAATCCCCAGTACGAGAGAATAAGCATTCATCCTCCCGAGCCTCTGGAATTCTTCAATATGGACGGTGTGCCCGGTGCAACCTGCCTTATCTGGGAGCATGAACTCAATTCTGACGGTACACGCTGCTCTAACCCCCGCGTAATCATTCCCCGCAATATGATTGAAAATATCATCCCCGGAAACAAGCCTCAGGAAGTCAATGTACGTTCATTCGGTGTTCGTATGCCGCCTTCCACCAAGGACTCTCCCAACTACGGTGTTATGGGCCTTTTACAGATTGTGCCTACATCCATTGCATGGCTCTGGCGTCTGGTTTCTCCCCGTGGATTTAAGAACCCCTCTATCTCAGATACCGGCGGAAGCGAGCTTAAGAGTGAGGGCGTAGGTTCCTACTGGCCCTTCTCCACCGGTAAAAAGGTTACTCAGGCCAACATGCTGCTCCACCAGCTTGTTGATGCACCCAAAACCATGAATATCCTTATACCTAACCAACACATCGGTGCCTACCATGTGGGCTTTGCCGGTGAGTGGCTCACCAGAGAATATCTGGCAAGAAAGGGCGGAAGAGTTAAGGCTTCACACCTTGTTCCTGCCCGCTGCCCCATTTTCGGCTACTCTCTGGATGAAATGAAGATAGACGGCCAGTATGTACGTCAGACCTTCCTCAGACCTGAGATGCAGTCTAAGCTGGGTCTTGAAGGCTATGATGCCGGCGCAAAGATTCTGACTGACTTCTTTAAGAGCGAGATTAAGCTGTTTATTACTGATGATCTTGATCCTATGGGCAGAGAAATCATTGAGCTGTGCCTTAATGACGCTCCTCTTGAAGAGTACCTCAGAGTTACACCTATGCTTATAAAGTAAAAAGGCCTTAAACGGCCCACGGCAGGAGCCGGGGCCGTTTTTTTCCTGTTATTAAATAGTGAAAGGAAAAAGACTATGAAAATTGTTGTTTTAGGCGGCGGTCTCAGCACCGAGCGCCATGTATCACTTGTATCCGGTACCTCAGTGTGCAGAGCTTTGAGATTACTGGGACACAAGGCAATTTTTGTTGACATGTTTATGGGACTTGAAAATTATGAGGGCAGACTTGAAGATGCCTTCGACGTTCCGGACGGCTTCTGCGGTGAGGTAGCCATTGAGACTGTTGCACCTGATATAGAAGCTGTGAAAAAATCCAGAAAGTTTAAAAGCCCTTCAAGACTGGGCAAAAATGTGCTGGAAATCTGCCAGCTGGCTGACTGCGTTTTCCTGGGCCTCCACGGCGAGGACGGCGAGGACGGCAAGATTCAGGCAGCCCTTGACCTTATGGGCGTTCCCTACACCGGTTCCGACCCCTTAAGCTCCGGAATGGCAATGGATAAGGCTGTGGCAAAGCGTATAATGGAAAGCTGCGGCGTCCCCACACCTGCATGGCAGGAAATAACCTATTCGGAAGAAGATATTCCTGCTCTTGTTGAGAGCCTTAATCTTCCCTGTGTTGTAAAGGCTGTAGGCGGCGGCTCATCCATAGGCGTTGCCCTTCCTGATACAAAAGAAGAGCTTGAAAATGCCCTCCGCGACATTCTGAAATACGGCAACAGAGTAGTAGTTGAGGAAAAAATTGAGGGCCGCGAGCTGACTGTTCCCGTGCTTGACGGCAGATGCCTCTGCCCCATTGAAATCGTTCCTCCCGAGGGGATGACCTTTGACTATGTTGCAAAGTACCAGAACGGTGATAAGGGCGCTCGTGAGCTTTGCCCCGCACCTATAAGCGAGGAAGAAAAGAATATTTTAAGTGAGTATGCACTTAAAATACATAATACACTTGGTCTTTCAGTATACTCAAGAGTGGACTTTATGCTTGATAAACAGGGAAGAGCTTTCTGCCTTGAGGTTAACACTCTGCCAGGTATGACCCCCAACAGCCTTATTCCCAAGGCCGCAGCTGTTGAAGGCATGACCTATCCTGAGCTTTGCGAAAAAATTATCGATATTTCACTGAAAAAAAGTAGATAAATTCATATAAGTTCACAAATTCTTGATGTTTTGGCCTTGAACTGTGGTAAAATGAAGCATTAGAAAAATATTTAAAGGTGAGAACATGAAGGAACGCATGGCAAGGTTTATGGCCGGAAGAAACGGCAATGACCAGCTGAATTTATTTTTACTTGTGGTGGATATAGTGCTTCTGCTGCTGGCAGGAATATTTGCCAACAGCATAGGTAAGTATGTATATCCGCTGGTGTTTTTACTGCTGATATACATTTACTTCAGGATGTTTTCCAGAAATGTGTATAAGCGTCGTGAAGAAAACGGGAAGTTTATCCGTCAGAAGCTTAAAGTCACAGGCTATCTCCACATGCGCCATGAGCGCTGGATACAGCGTCATGACTATAAGTTCTTTACCTGCCCCAGCTGTAAGACTACTTTGAGAGTCCCCAGAGGACACGGCAGAATTAAGATAGTGTGCCGTAAGTGCGGCACCTCTTTTGAGGGAAAGACCTGAGATGTTCGGTTATCTAACAGGCTCTCAGGAGTATCTGACGGAAGAACAGCAAAAAAGATACAGGGCATGTTATTGCGGCTTGTGTCGGTGTCTTAAAGAGCGGCATGGCAGTCTGGCAAGAATGGTTTTGAATTATGATATGACCTTTCTTGTGCTACTGCTTAACTCTCTTTATGAGCCGGAGGAAAAAAGCGGTGCAGATACATGCCCTGTACACCCGATTGAGCCCAGACAGTGGTGGCAGAGCGAGGCAACAGAGTATGCCGCCGATATGAATGTAGCTCTTGCGTACCATAAGTGTCTTGATGACTGGGAGGATGACGGCAATCTTGCTGCGCTTTCTCAGGCAAAAATGATGTCGAAGGCTTATGAAAAAATTTCAGCCCTTTATCCGCGGCAGTGCAAGGCCATGGAAAGCTCTATTAAAGCTTTGAGCGAAATCGAAAAAGCCAGCCTTGAAGCGCCGGATGCGGCGGCTGATACTTTCGGTAATTTAATGGCCGAAGCTCTTGTTTATAAAGAGGACAGGTGGAGCGATTGCCTCCGGGGCATGGGAAGGGCACTGGGCAGATTTATTTATATTATGGATGCCTGTCTTGACCTTCCGGCCGATACTGTCCGCAACAGATATAACCCGTTCAGGCGTTATTACGGTCTCAGCGATAATGAGCAGCGATTCAGGGACATTCTTAAAATGACTCTGGGCGAATGTCTTATGTACTTTGACCGTTTACCCCTTGTTTTAGATTTAGGCATAATGCAGAATATTCTGTGTTCCGGACTTTGGGTTCAGTTCAACAGAAAATACAGCGAGAAGAAAGGACCCTCAGATGATTCAGGATCCGTATAAAGTCCTTGGCGTATCTTCCGACGCCTCCGATGAAGAGATCAAAAAAGCTTACAGGGAGCTTACAAAGAAATATCACCCCGACCTTAATCCTAATGACCCTACTGCAGCCCAGAAGATGAACGACATTAACGCCGCTTATGACCAGATTAAGAACGGCCCGCCTCAGCAGAACTACAGTTACGGAGGCTATGGCGGATACGGACAGTCAGGTCAGTATCAGCAGCACGGTGGCAATACCTATTACGGCTGGGGCAATAACTGGAATCAGTATCAGCAGACGGAGAGAAGCGAGTATACTGCCGCAAAGAGCTATATCAGAAACGGTATGTATAAAGAAGCTATCAATGCACTTTCCGGTGTGCCTGCAAATGAGCGGGACGGCAGATGGTATTATATGAATGCGGTTGCGAATATGTATATGGGCAATAAGATAGCGGCGCTTGAAGATGCAAAACGTGCAGTTGCTATGGAGCCTAATAATACAGAATACCGCAACCTGCTTCAGCAGCTCCAAAACGGCGGGGATTTCTATGACACCTATACTACCAGCTACGCCACCGGCATCGGCCTTGACAGACTGTGTCTTACAATGTGCGCGGCTAACGTGTGTCTGGGACCTCTTGGATGCAGATTCTGCTGCTGCTAAATAAAAAATATGCTGAAAGTCCGGTTTTATCGGAGGTTTAGCTTTAATAAGAAAATAAAAGAGCATCGGTCACTGTTATGACCGATGCTTTTTTTCAGGCAAAATAATTTTCAACGCACTGGTTTGTGTACTCACTCAGCGCCTCAAAATCAATATGTGGCTTATACTGCTGTTCCAGAAGGTCGTGGAGATCTTTTGCCTCACTGAGTTTTTTAAATGCGAGGTTCATAATTTTCTCCTGAATTTTTTCAGTTTCTTTAAGCTGGGGCTTTAGTAAAGCACATTTCTCAGCAGGTAGAATGCTGTCAATATGCACTCGCCTTGACTTTTTCAGCTCCCAGCTTCCGTCTGTAAATCCAAGCTCTCTTTCTGGTAAGATGACAGCGGAGAGTTTTTCGGGAGTTATGGGATTCGGGCATAAAATCATATCTTCGCACCGCTCTTTACCTCTACGGACAACATGTCTCAGCGCCATATCAGCGCCGGCGAACTGGTTATCAAACTGATAGACAAGTTTACATAATTTTTCAAACTCCGTATTTAACTTGAAATCCCCGCAACAGCCTACACAGCTCAAAAAGCGAGTAACAATGCGCGCTTCCTTAGCTTCGTGTTTGCCGGAACTTCGGCCCAGAATGCCGTCAATTCTGTGCTGTACAGCGGCAGTTTCGCTTTCTCTGTACATTTGGGGAAGAACAGCTTTTTGAATTTCAACGGATGCTGAAAGCAGGTGATAGGCATTAGCGTATTTCTGCTTGTATTCCTTAGTATAGCAGTTTACATAATCTTTTTCACGATCACTTAGACCGCCTTTAAAAAACTGCCCCAGATGAATGTAATCAGAGTTTACGCCGAAAACCTCCGGCTCTCTGGGGTGGGGATTGGTTCCGTCCAGAAATGCCAGCTTTTTCTCGGGTATGTAGACCCCATCCAGTGAACCCGGATCACCGGAGCATAAAATGTAGTGGACTGAATATCCCAGTTCCTCAGCTTTAAGAGCCATTTTCCGCATAAAGCTGGATTTGCCGGAACCGGGTCCACCTTTTAATATGTGAACATAGTCATCCTTTTGGGACGGAAAGCTGCTGTAGATTGAGTAGAAGCCGTCTTTTGAATTTGAACCTAAAAAATATGTGTAATTCATAATGCACCTCTTTGCTGAAAACTATGCTATTCTATGCTTATTTTAACCGGATTGACAATCAATAAACCTCAGTATATAATTTGTCGGAAAGGTGTGAAACAATGTACGATATAATTCTCTTTGATTTTGACGGAACTATTTATGACACCCTTGAGGGAATAACAAAATCTATGCAGTATGCGCTGAAAAAGCAGGGAATGGAGGTTGAGCTTAATGAGCTGACTCGTTTTGCAGGTCCTCCGCTTCTTGATATGCTCCAGGAAACCTATGGCTTTTCAGTAGAAAAATCACAGAAAGTGATAGCTGATTTCAGAGAGCGCTATCAGCCTGTGGGAATATATGAAAGCAGAGTATTTCCGGGGATTCCGGAGTTCCTGCGAAAGCTTAACAAGGCGGGAAAGCGCCTTGGCATTGCAACCTCAAAGCCTCAGGCATTGGCGGAAAAGCTTCTGGATGAATCAGGTATAAAGGATTGTTTTGAACATATCTGCGGAAGCCAGCCGGACGGAAGCCTTTCTCATAAAGCGGAAGTTTTACAGGAAGTGCTGAGACAGTTTGAAATTAAAGACGAAAGCGCCGTTCTTATAGGAGATACAAAATTCGACGTTATCGGTGCTCATAAATGCGGTCTGCCCTGCATTGGGGTAAGATACGGTTACGCCGCCGAAGGAGAACTGGAAGAGGCCGGTGCCGAAACAATCGCGCAGAACCTTGATGAACTATTAAATATACTTTTAAGCTGAAAAAAGCCGGACTTAAAGTCCGGCTTTTTTTTTGTAAATCAGGCAAAAGCAAGGGCTTTGCAGAAAATTATATTCAGGGCAAGGAAGAAGCAGAATATTTAAAATGCTGCGAAAAATCAGGCAATACTGATAATAACGGTTTTTAAAAGCTGACGCTTGGCGTATAAAATAGTGTTCATGGTTCCGCCGGGTTTACCGTCAAAGCAGGAGAGGATAAGAGAGGAATGGTCAACCATGTATCTGTTTCTTCTCATCATGCAGTCCGGCGTATAATTAACCTGCAATACAGTCACTTTGTCACAGGCATCTATTATTTTGTTGTATCTTATGCGCTGCTCTCGCGCCCATCTATCCGACTGAGTACCGCAGGGAATTGCAGCTTCAAGGCTTATGTCGCTGTATAATTCTTTCAAAGCCAGAACGGCTTCTGCAAAATATATGTCACAGCCGATAGCCATGCCGGAAATAAAGTGGCGGTATCCGCTGTTATATATTTCAATAAGCTTTTGTGACAACTCGTCTTTTAATGCAAGACAACGCTCGTCATTTTCATTCCGCCCCCAGGGGAGTTTTGAAGGCCTGTGGCCGGTAAAGCAGCAGCTCAGTTCTCTGTCGTACATTTTCGTCTCCTTTTACCCATTTTTTCACATGTTATTTTATGACAAAAAAAGGGACTTGTCAAAATAATATTGCGGTGCTATAATAAAGCCGTCTTCAGGGCAGGGTGTAATTCCCGACCGGCGGTAAAGTCCG
>RCNI01000141.1_pt1 | contig 45203 bp, 48 predicted proteins | sample 2041151 | NCBI WGS metagenome assembly RCNI01 (sample SAMN09708214, study PRJNA481090) | feces metagenome | isolation source: feces | place: Antarctica: Albino Rookery
ATCCGGGCAGGAACAAGTCGATTTCCTGCAAGGGGAATTCGTAAAGCACCCGGTTCAAAATATGGCAGATGTCCTGCTCATCCAGTGTCTGACAATCCACCGCCATACACCCGACGCCATACTTCCCTTCCAACTCTGCACAAATCGCTTGTGCCTGATCGGACTGAGGCTGGGCAGAGTTGACCAGAATCAGGAATGGCTTGCCAATCTCCTTCAATTCCTCGATGGTTTTGCGCTCGGCATCTATATAGTCCGCTCTGGGAATGTCGGTGATCGTGCCGTCGGTGGTGATTACAATTCCGATGGTAGAATGCTCTGCAATCACCTTGCGTGTGCCGATTTCGGCGGCCTCAGACATGGGGATCTCATAGTCAAACCAAGGCGTAGTCACCATACGAGGTTGATCGTCCTCCAGCTGACCAACCGCTCCATTGACAAGAAAGCCAACGCTGTCGATCAGGCGTACCGAAAAACTGACGCCATCCTCGGTCTGAACCTGAACTGCCTCTTCCGGCACAAATTTCGGCTCGGCGGTCATAATGGTTCGTCCAGAGCCGCTTTGCGGCAGCTCATCTTTGGCCCGCTCCCTCTGATAGACATTTTCAATGCGAGGAATCACCATGGTTTCCATGAAACGCTTGATAAAGGTGGATTTTCCCGTGCGAACGGGGCCTACGACGCCAATATAGATATTGCCGCCGGTGCGGTTCACCATATCGTTATAAATCTCCTGCTCCATTGATCTTCCCTCCATTCAGCGCTTGCGGGGGATGAGCAGAAAACGGTTTCCTGCCTCTCGCTCGTCGTTGATCTGATTGACCGCCATAATATCCTCAACCGTAGACGCATATGCCTTTCCCAGATCCCACAAGGTTTCATTGTTGCGAAGCATACGCAGAACGGCAGACGGCCGTGCCGTAGGTGCAGCGTCCGGTGCATCGTTCAGCGTAATGGTACACAAGGTGGTACAATGCGCAGAATGCAGCATTACATAGTCCAGATGCAGACTTCCTCGTACCTCTACCCCACCGGCCGCTGAGATACAGGTGGCCTCCAGTAGGAAGCACTCTACCCATTTTGAGTCACAAAGGCAGGACGGAAGCTGAATCGGCACATAGCAGGTCTGCTCCATTTGGCTGAGCTGACCGGAGCTGTCTTTCATACACAGGCGAATCTTCAGGCGACACTTGTACTCATTTGGTTCGTCACCTGCAATCATCTCGCACAGCTGAACATTCTGGTCCACCACCTCGGAGGAGGGCATGAGAGCGTCCAGCGGCTGTCGGAAGGACAGATTGCGGACATCTTGGGCAGCCAAAGAAAACGAAGGGATTGAATCCGTAGTGCAGCAGCTGCCGGTCTGAATGCTGTATGCGTCGGTCAACACTTCTCTGCGCTGCTGGTCATACACAATGCCCCAGACCTGAAGCTCCAGATGCAGCTGAACCGCATCTTTACCATCTAGGAATGCTTCGCCGTCGCAAACTGCAAGATGAAGGGCGGCGGTTGCACCTTCACCGGCAGAGCCAGCCTCCAAGACCTGAGATAGGGGCAGGTCATAGTCCTCGGTGAGCAGCTCACCGTCAGCGTTCAGAAAGCGCAGTTTTGTCTTTAAGCCGCCCTGAAAAACCACTCTGGACCCAACCAGCTTGGATTCTGTGCAGTAAGGTACCGCCTCCCAGCCCACCAGCCGCTCCGGCATGGAACCGGGATTCAGATTGATGTACTCCTCAAAAGGAAAACGCTTTTCGGTTACCTGAGCGATATAGCCAAGGTCCACCTGCACTCGCTTGACACACATCGTTTCGTCCGGCTCATTCAGTGCAACGCTGTATTGGCAGGTATCCTCCCGATATGCCTGAACATGCAGACTCACTTCTGCCCGTACATAGACCTTTCTGGGATTGAGTACCTTTACCTCTACACTGCGGAGCTGAACTGCCGCATGGAGGCGGCAGCGTTCATCGGCTGCCCCGGCTTCAGCGGAGCAGCGATAAGGAATCTGTACCTCCAGAGCCTGAAAGCCCGTACAACCCTCCGGCTCGTAGAGCACCGTTGCGTTAATCTGTCCCTCTGCCTTTACCATGTCGCCCGAAACACAGCATTGATTCATCATGACCATCCCAGAGGCGTTCACAATGGACACAATGTCCGGATAGGCGTCTGATACAATGGCTTCCTGCGCTTCTTCGCGTCGCATGACCGTGTCAAGAACACAGGAATAGCACTTCAGTTGTTCGTACTGCAAACCAAGTTCCATGAAGCAATCTCTCCTTTCGTCCTATCGTTCAGTCAAGGACGGATTCAAAAGAAAGATATGTACGAGCTTCTAGGAATATGTCAGTGCAGGTGGAAAATGAATTTCAGGAAGCCGGAGACCATCTTCGGGGATTTCCAAACTACAATTTTCATCCTGAATACCTCCTTATCGATGCAGCCAAGTGATACCTAACACGATCAAGGCTATTGCGCCCACAAATATGATGAATCCTGTGGGCAGCACCATACTCAGCAATATTCCGATGCCGAGAGAAATAGCACATACCCCCCAGGGCTTTTTTCGCCGACACATGAAAAACGCCTCCCGGTAATACTGCTGTTGCAGTCTACGCAGGAGGCGTTCTTATGGTGCAGATTCAGTTGCTTCGGATCAAAAGGCCTATGCCTTTGCCCACTTGGACAGTGCAGCGCTGACCCGGAATCAGGTTGTTACTGATGGCGAGCGAGGAATAACGGTAAAGATCAATGTGAGAGGCCTCATACTTCGCTCCCTGTATTGTGACATCACACATCATTTCATCCAAGGGGACAATACCGAAATAGCGATAGGCAGGCGTTTCCGGGACGGTAGTCGTACCCGGAGCGAGAATACGGATTTCGTTGCAGGGGTCCAGAATTATTCCGGAGATTCCGGCACGATGAATCCGCTCCAGCTGCCCTACGGCGGAAAAATGGTGATCCTGCCGTCCGCCGGTACAGCCACAGAGCACAATTGAGTCGCAGCCCTGCTGCAATGCACGAGATACTGCCATATCCAAATCGGTAACATCCTTTTCAGAGGGCAGAAGATCCGCCGGATAGTTGCCGGTGGTTCCGCCGGAGTCACTGTCTCCCACATACCAGTCCGGAGATAGTCTGTTCTCTTGTGCGGCACGCAGACCACCGTCAGCGCAGATAATCAGGTCGTCTTCCGTGCGATAAGGAGTCAGAAAGGACCAGTCTGCAACTGGGGCAGAGCCAAAAATAATCGCCTGTTTCATATCAGTGTTCCCACGCCTTGTACTCTTTGGCTACCTCGTAAAGACGGAGATAGCTCTTATGTCTGGACTCTGAGATTTTTCCTTCACGAAGGGCTTCCAGCACCTTACAGCCCTTTTCCTTGGTGTGGGAGCAGCCCACAAAGCGGCAGCCGTCCAGATAGGGGTGGAACTCCCGGAATGCCAGAGCCAGTTCCTCTTTGTTGAGCAGTTCCGGCACTTCCGTATCAAAGCTGGCAAAACCGGGGGTATCCGCAACCAAAGCCCCGTTGGGCAGGCGGAACAGCTCCACATGACGGGTAGTATGGCGACCACGGCCCAGCTTATCGCTGACCTCACCGGTAGTGATGGACAGACTGGGATCCAGAGCATTTAAAATGCTGGACTTGCCGACACCGGAGTTTCCGGTGAAAACCACGGTCTTTCCGGCAATGGCATCTGCAAGCTGCGAAATGCCTTCTCCGGTGATAGCACTGACCTGCAAGGTGGTAAACCCGGCGTTGTGGTAGATGTCATAGAGCGCATTACAAGGCTCCATATCACATTTGTTGATGCAGATGACCGGCTCGCAATTCTTTCGCTCGGCGATTGCTGCAACACGGTCAATCAGGAAGGGGTCAGTGATGGGGTTCACACCGGCTGCAATCATGACCAGCATATCCATGTTGGCTACGGCCGGGCGGACAAAGGAATTCTTCCGGGGCAGAATTTCATCCACGCTGCCAGTATTGCTGCCCAAATCCGTAATTTCTACCCGATCACCCACCAAAGGTGAGACTTTAGTGTGGCGGAATTTGCCTCTGGCACGGCAAGTAATCACCGTGTCATCGCAATCCACATAATAGAAGCCGCTGAGGGCTTTGATAATCGTGCCCCTCATCCGTTATTGATAATGTCGTAGTCCGGGTAGTCGGAGCCGTCTACCTTCACGGAATAGCTGTTGATGGTACCTTCGTAAGTAACGGAGAATTCAGATTCGGAGCTGGGTACATTCTTATGTGCCAGCAGCACGCCGTTGACATAAATCTCCACCACGCTGTCTGCGGTGCGGTCATCCGGCAGAGAGACCACAAAGGTGGTCTTGGTGAGCGGAGCCACCGGAGTCACCGGAGGCTTGTCCGGAGTATCCGTGTTTGCGGGCGGTTCGGGTTTCTCAGAAGGCTTGGGCCCAAGGCTGATTTTGATGCTGATTTCGCTTCCGCCGCTGACCGTGATGTCCCGAGGAATACTCTGGTAGCAAACCCTACCCTCGGGATACTCGTCACTGTATTCGGAAGAAACAGATTTCAGGGTCAGCTTCATAGCAGCGATGGCGTTACGGGCATCCTCTTCGGTCAGACCCAGCAGAGAGGTCATCTTGACCTCCTTGTTTTCCGGACCGTTGCTGTAAGTGATGGTGACCTTGTCACCGGCCTTCAGCTTGGCGCCTGCGGCGGGATTGGTGCTGATGACCATGCCCTCCTTCACCGTGTCGCTGAACTGGCTTTCCACGGTGACCACAATGAGCTGAGCCTGCAGTTTGGAGAGAGCAAGACGGTAGTCCTGATTGGTGTAGTCCTCCATCTCAAACTCTTCCGGCTCCTCTTCTTCCGGACCGCTGCTGATCACCAGCAGGATTTCGGTCTTTTCCGAGTCGTCCGCATTGACCTTGGTATCGCCCTCGGGAGTCTGGCTGATGACCAGTCCCTTCTCCACCGTTTCGTCTGGCTTGAATTCTCCCACGCGGACCGTGAAATGAGCGGACAGGTTTTCATCCTCTTCCAACGCCTTCTCGGCATCTTCCAGAGTGTAGCCCACATAGTTGGGAACGGTGATGGTTTCTTTGGGCTTGAGCATCTTGCTGAACACGGTGAACCAGAGCACAGCAAAGACGATGATCAACAAGGCGGCAACGCCAGCAGTTACACCGATGAAGATGCGGTTCTTGCGGCGTTCAGCCTCTTCTTCGTCGTAATCATCCTCATAATCGTCATCCTCGTATTCCGGTTCTTCCTGCTGGAAACGAGCACCGGCAGAGACCGCTGCACGGCGGCGAGCAGGTTCCCGAACGGTAGCGTCCGGATCGTAGGATCTGGAGGAAGGTGCGGAGGATTTGCGGATGATCATGGTGGGCTCATCCTCATCCGGAGCCAGTACGCCGGGCTGGAAGTAACCAAAGTCAATTTCAGGATTGCGGCGGAAGGCATCCAAATCGTTCAACATATCCTCTGCGGAACGGTAACGGCGGTCCGGAGTGGGCGCCATTGCTTTCATGGCGATCTGCTCGATACCAACCGGAACATCCGGATTCAGCTCTCTGGGAGAGACAGGGATGGAGTTGATGTGCTGAATGGCCACAGATACCGGATTATCTCCCTCAAAGGGCAGACGACCGGTCAGCATTTCATAGAGCACGACGCCGGCGGAATAGATATCGGAACGGGCATCAATGTGGCTGCCCTTAGCCTGCTCAGGAGAGATGTAGTGCACCGAACCGATGGCGTCCTGAGTCATCGTGGCCTGAGAGTTCGTGGAACGGGCAATGCCGAAATCGGTCACCTTGACACTGCCGTCACGGAGCACCATAACATTCTGAGGCTTGATGTCTCTATGAATGATGCCACGGCTGTGAGCGTGCTTCAATGCCTGAAGAATCTGGGTGGTAAAGTGCAGGGACTCTCTCCAGTTCAGGCAGCCGCCACGCTTATTGATGTACTGCTTCAGGGTGATGCCGTCAATCAGTTCCATCACGATGAATTCCCGGTCATCCACCTGACTGACATCGTAGACAGCAACAATATTCGGATGCGACAGCATGGCAACCGACTGGGACTCGTCATGGAAGCGGCGGCGCAGATCCTGATCTGCAGCCAGTTCGCCCTTCAAGATTTTTACGGCCACATAGCGGTTCAGCCGGTGGCAATATGCTCGATAGACCACGGCCATACCGCCGGTTCCAAGCACATCCAGTATTTCATAGCGGTCATCGAGAAGTTTTCCAATATAGGGATCCATATTATTTACTCCTATCATTCGGTATCATCATCGCCGGTACAGATCAGCACGGCGGTCACATTGTCGGGGGCGCCTCGTTTCAACGCAATCTCAAGAAGGCGGTCGCAACAGGTGGTACAGTTACCGCCGTAGAGAACCTCGTAGAGCAGTTCCTGGTCCGTGACCACATTGCTCAATCCGTCGCTGCAAAGCAACAGGTAATCACCAGGATTTACATCAATTTCAAACAAATCACCGTTGGCGCTGCGGTCGGTACCAAGTGCCCGGGTGATAATGTTCTTGTTCGGATGCTTTCTGGCTTCTTCGGGAGAAATCTTGCCAAGCGAAACCAATTCCGAAACCAAAGAGTGATCTCGGGTAATCTGGGAGATTCCGCTGCTCTGAATCAAATAGGCACGGCTGTCGCCGATGTTTATGACCACGCAGCGTCCGTCCTTCTGAGCCCATGCGGCCACCAGTGTGGTACCCATGCCGGAGCAGTCCGGATCGGTATGAGCCCGGTGATGCACCGCTTCATTGGCAATGCCTAACGCATCATTCAGCGTACGGACCGGTTCGCTCCAGTTGGAGCGGCTGACCTCTTCCATAAAGGCCTCGCTGGCCAGCTGGCTGGCAATGTTGCCGCTTTTAGCGCCGCCCATACCGTCGCATACAACACCGAGAACGCCGTCCTTACGGCTCATAGTATCGTAATAATCCTGATTTTCCTTGCGGACGAGTCCGCGGTCTGTTACAGCAAAAACCCGCACCAAATCACCTTCTTTTCATGTTTCATCCAAATGCAGCGTCTTTCGACGCAGCTGGCCACAGGAAGCATCAATGTCACTGCCCAGTTTTCTGCGGACGGTAACGGTGACGCCGTGGCTTTCCAGCCGTTTTTTGAATTCAGGGACACGGCGGCTGGGTTTCAGCTTGCTTTCCCGCACATCGTTCAGGGGAATCAGATTTACATGACCGGGAATGCCCTTCAGGTGCTTTGCCAGCAGATCCGCTTGTGCGTCGCTGTCGGTCACGCCGTCGATCATGGCATATTCGTAGGAAATTCTGCGGCCGGTCACTTCAAAGTAACGGCGGCAGGACTGGAAGAGCCGCTCCACATCGTATGCCTTATTCACCGGCATGATGGTAGAACGGGTTTCGTTGTCCGGTGCATGGAGCGACACGGACAATGTGATTTGCAACTGTAAATCGGCCAGACGGTCAATTTTGTCCACCAGACCACAGGTAGAAAGGCTGATGTGCCGCATGCCGATGTTCATACCGTTGGGATCGTTGACCAGCTCCAAAAAACGAAGCACATGATCAAAGTTGTCCAACGGTTCGCCGATGCCCATCAGCACGATATTGGAGATGGGCAGGCCGGAATCCTTCTGGGTGTAAATCACCTGACTGAGGATTTCGGCTGGGGTCAGACGGCGGACCAGTCCGCCGATGGTGGAAGCGCAGAAGGCACAGCCCATGGCGCAGCCGATCTCAGAAGAAACGCAGACTGTGTTGCCGTGCTTATAGCGCATCAGGACGGTTTCCACGCAGTTGCCGTCCTCCATCTCCCAAAGGTATTTGATGGTGCCGTCCAGCTTGGAGACCTGCTTACGCTCTACCTGCAGCACCGTAAGCGTGCAGCGCTCGGCCAGCTTGGCGCGGAGCGATTTGGAAAGATTGGTCATTTCGTCAAAAGACGAAACACCTTTGTGCATCCAGACAAAAATCTGTTTGGCACGGAATTTCGGCTCACCGAGGGTGGCAAGAAATGCCTCGATTTCCGGGAGCGTCATTGATTTCAAATCAATCTTTTCAGCCATGCGATCTCCTCAACTTTGCAATGAAGAATCCGTCTGTACCATGAATATGGGGCCAGAGAGTCAGCTGACCCTCCACCCTGCCGATGGGTTCCGGCAGTTGGAAAGGCTCCGGAGAAAACTCGGGATGCGCTTTCAAAAATGCGGCAACGACGGCCTCATTTTCTCTGCGCAGTACAGTACAGGTTGAATAGACCAAGGTGCCGCCGGGTGCGACATAAGAGGATACTTGATTGAGAATTGCCAGCTGGATGGCAGGAAGTCCCTCGGTCTCATTCAGGTTTTTATAGCGAATATCCGGTTTTTTGCGAATGATGCCCAGACCGGAACAGGGCACATCAGCCAGCACCAACTGGAACTTCTCTTTCAGTTCCGGTTGATCGGTGCGGGCGTCCATCGCCTCGGTAGAAATGCAGCTCAGCCCAAGGCGCTTGGCACCGGATTGGATGCGCCGCAGTTTATTTTCGTGCAGGTCGCGGGACAAAATAGAGCCCGTATTCTCCATCAGGATGCCGCAGGCAAAGGATTTGCCGCCGGGCGCTGCACAGGCGTCCAGTACCTGATCGCCCGGCTCAGGGCTGCCCACCAGCGCAGCCAGCTTTGCAGCGCAGTCCTGTACATAGAATTTGCCCTCCTGAAATGGTGCAAGCTGTTCCAAATCACCGCTTTTGCGCACCAAAAGACAGGCCGCAAGCCAAGGATGAGGCTCAGCTTCCACGCCGCATTCTGACAGTTCTGCCATCAGGGCAGCGGCGTCTGTTTTGAGTGTGTTGACCTGAATCACCATGTCCGTAGGGGTATTGTGATGGGCCAAAAGGGTTTCTACCTCTTCCCCACCCAGTTCCTGATAAAGCAGTTTGACTAAGGGCAGAGGATGGCTGTATCGAATGGAAAGATTTTCACAAAGGTCCTTGCTCTGAGGCATCGGAGGCTGACCGGAACGCTGAAATGCACGAAGCACCGCATTGGTCAGTCCGGCAGCACCTTTGTTCTTTCCGTATTTTTTTACCAAATTCACTGACTCATTGACGGCAGCGTTATCCGGAACACGATCGAGAAAACGCAGCTGGTACAGACCGAGCCGCAACGCAATCAGGATCGGCGAATCCAGTTTTTTGACCGGGGTCTTGGAAAAATGGTCAATCCAAAAATCCAGCAACAGCTCATTCTGAACCACACCATAGCAGAGGTTTGCCGCCAATGCGGCGTCGCGGCCAGAGAGTTTCCACTTTTTCGTCGCACTGCGGATGGCCTGATCGGACCATGCTCCCTGCTGCTGGCAGGCAAGCAATGCGGAGAACGCAGCTTCACGGCTGCCGGAAATAGTTGGTTTATCCATTAGCTACCTCATCAATGAAAAAGAATTTAGAACAGCGGATGACCACGGAGGTAATCCACCGCACGCATACGCTTTTTGCCGGCGGCCTGCAGCTCGACGATGCGCAGCACCTGTCCATCGCCGCAGACGATGTTAATGCCCTTTTTATCTGCACCAAGCGCAGTGCCCGGGGCTTCGTCCGAGTGGATGCCGGTTTCCTCCACAGAGAAAATCTTGAAGGTTTCGCCGCAGATTTCTGCGGTGGTTGCAGGCCACGGAATCAGGCCACGCACCTGATTGTGAATGTGGCGTGCGCTCTGCTGAAAGTCAATGGGAGAAAGTTCCCGGCTCAGCATGGGCGCATAGCAAGAGAGCGCGTCATCCTGCACGGTACGGCTGGCGGTGCCCTCCTTGAGTGCAACCACGGTTTCACTCAGCAGCTGAGCGCCGATGTCAGCCAGACGGTCGTGGAGCTGCTCCACGGTTTCGTTAGGATCAATGGGAGTGGAACGCTGAGAGATGATGTCACCGGTGTCCAAACCTTCCGCCATGTGCATGATGGTAACGCCGGTTTCTGCGTCCCCGTTCAGCACCGCCCAGTTGATGGGAGCAGCGCCCCGATAGCGAGGCAGCAGAGAGGAATGGACATTGATGCAGCCCATAGGCGGAAGCTCAAGAATGCGCTTGGGCAAGATCTTACCGTAAGCGGCAACCACGATCAGCTCCGGCTGAAGCTCCTTCAGCACATCGAAGGCTTCGTCCGTTTTCAGCGTGACCGGCTGATACACAGGAATATCATGCTCCAGCGCCACCACCTTCACAGGAGTGGGCAGCAGTTTCATGCCGCGGTTTTTCGGCTTGTCCGGCTGGGTAAAGACGCCGGCAATCTCATGTCCGTCGGCAATGAGCGCATTCAGAGAGGGCACGGCGAAGTCCGGGGTGCCCATAAATACGATTTTCATCTTATTCCTCGACCTCGACTCCGTTTTCTTCCATGGCTTCCAGCTCTTCCGCAGTGTAAGTGCGATCCACCAGCTCATCAAAGAGGTGGCCGCTCAGATGGTCGATTTCGTGGCAGAAGCAGCGTGCAGTAAGGCCCTCGTCCTCCACTTCAAAGGGAACGCCGTTGCGGTCCTGAGCCTTGACACGGACGATCATAGGACGCTTGACAAAGCCATAGCGGCCGGGCACAGATAGGCAGCCTTCCAGACCGAACTGCTCTCCGGAGGTCTTGACGATTTCAGGGTTGATCAGCTCGATGAGTTCATCATCCTCGTTGATGACAACCACCACCTGCCGGAGAATGCCGACCTGAGGTGCAGCCAGACCCACGCCGTCCGCGGCACGGACGGTTTCAGCCATATCGTCCAGCAGTTCATGGAGCTTATGATCAAATTTAGTTACGGCATGGCACTTCTTAGCCAGAACTTCGTCGCCCTTTTTTACGATTTCTCTCATTGCCATAATAAATCTTCCTTTCTTTAGTCAAGGGGATTCAAATCCGCAAACACGGAAACTCCCCGGTTATATTGATCAGCATGGGCACTCCGCAGGAGATAGCCCACCATGTTTCGCAGTGCAGTGCATCGTTTTCCCATGACGGTGATACGATAGCGATAGCGATTATTTACCTTCAAAATCGGTGCGGCAGCGGGACCGAGAATCTGCAAATCCACATCTGCCAGAGACGGCTCCTTTTTCCACGCACGGAGACCGTCCGCAAGCCGCATACAGCTTCTCAAGACGGCGCCTTCTTCCGGACCGGACACCGTGAACACATAGAGATCACGATAAGGCGGAAGTCCACGCATCTGCCGAAGCCGAATTTCATTTTCATAAAACGAATCATAATCCTGACGGGACGCCTGCAAAATGACATCGTTGTCCGGCGTAAAGGTCTGAATAACAGCCCGTCCGGAATGGGAACCTCTTCCCGCTCGGCCGACGACCTGTGTTAACAGCGAAAAGGTGCGTTCCGCAGCACGGAAATCATCCACATATAGGGCCTGATCGGCAGAAATAACGCCCACCAGCGTCACATTTTCAAAATCCAGCCCTTTTGCCACCATCTGAGTACCAACCAAGATTGGAATGTTTTGACGGCGGAATTTTTCCAGCATTTTCTCGTGAGTATGCGTAGCGGAAATGGTATCGGTATCCATACGCATCACTTCCACGCCGGGAAACAGCTGCTCTACTTCCTCCTGTACCATCTGAGTACCGGCACCGGTAAAGGTGAGCTCACCTCCGCAGCTTTGGCAGTAGCGGTACACCGGCTCTGAGTGGCCGCAGTGATGACACATCAATCTTCCGTTTGCCTTGTGGTAGGTCAGCCGGACGGAACACCGGGGGCACTGAGGCGATTCTCCGCATTCGCTGCAAACTGCCATTTTGCTGGTGCCTCTTCGATTGATGAAGAGGATGGTCTGCTCCCCTCGTTCCAGATTCAGACGAATTTCCTCTTCCAATCTGGGTCCGATGGAACGGTCCATACCACTGCGCAAGGTTTCCTTTGTATCGGAGATAATCACCTGAGGCAGAGCCATTTGATTGTAGCGCTGACGCAGGGTAAAAAGCGCATACACGCCTTTTTGGGCAAAATACATAGATTCCACAGAAGGAGTGGCCGAGCCTAAAATCAGCAGGGCACGGTCTTTTGCGGCACGGTATTTTGCGATGTCACGAGCGTGATAGCGTGGGGTATTTTCGGATTTATAGCTTGCTTCCTGCTCCTCGTCCAACACGATAAGACCGAGGTTTTGCATGGGAGCGAATACGGCGGAGCGGGTTCCAACCACTACAGTGGCCTTCCCTGCCCGGACTCGTTTCCACTCATCGTAGCGGGCGCCGGCAGAGAGCATACTGTGCAGTATGGCGATATTGTCACCGAACTGAGCGGAAAACAGCGCAACCAGCTGAGGGGTCAGCGCAATTTCCGGCACCAGAACCAGAGCAGATTTGCCTTGGGCGAGTGCCTCGTGGATCAGGCGAATATAGACCTGAGTCTTTCCACTTCCCGTGACGCCGTAAAGTAAGGCACAGCTGGCCTTATCCTGATTCATCCGTGCGTTCAGCCCCGTAAAACAGCGCTCCTGTTCTTCGTTCAGAACCGGCGGCTGAGCGGGAGCGACACTCACACGCTCCGGACGGCGGAACACCTCTCTGGTTTCCAAATGAAGGATTCCTTTTTGCTCCAACGAGCGCACCGACTGAGTAGATGCACCGGTGAAGTAACGGATGTCCTTCAAAGAAACTTCTGGCACTTCGGACAAGAGTCGTACCACCGCCTGCTGCGCCGTAGTGCGAGCGGACAGGCGATGCAGGGCGTCTTCTGGTGACACATCCAGAACCGCAATCTGTTCTGTTTTGTCGCCAACCCCTCTGGATGCACTGGTCTCAACGGTAATGACACTCTTGTCCAGCAACTCTTTGAACGCACTCCGGGGATCTTTTTCTCCGAAGGCTTCCATAAGAGCGCCTTTCTCCATTTCACCGCCGTTGGCGTAGAGAATATCCAGCAGCTGATGAGCTGCCTGCTTGGTGCTGGCATCATAGGCGTCCGGTTTGTCGATCTGATCCGAAATGCGGACGCGATCCTTCAGAGAGAAGTACAAACCGGAAGGAAGCATGGCTTTTACTGCATCGTAGACCGTACAAAAATACTGATCGTGGATCCATACTGCCAGCTGAATTCCCTGATGATCCAACACCGGAGTTTCATCCAACAGAGCCAGAATTGCTTTGAGGCCCCGCTCACGGGATCCGGGGAAGAGATCGAGAACGATCCCCTCTGCCCGTCGATTGCCTCGTCCGAAGGGAATCATTACACGCATACCCGGCTGCACTCGATCCAGCATAGATTGAGGCACCAGATAGGTGTATGGCTTATCAATGGCATAGGTGGCGGAGGAAACCGCAATATGGCACAAAGTGTCAGAAGGCATAAATGTTTCCTCCTTTCAGAAAATGGGAAGAACGCAAGCAACAGCGCCTGAGATTCGGGCGCTGTTGCTCACATTAGAAAACGATGGAATCTTCCTGGCGGAGTTCGCCGTGGCGCACTTCCTCCAAGGCCATAGTGACGGGCTTTTCGTCCAGAGAGACCTTTTCTTTTTCGGCGTCAGCGGAAATCTCACGGGCACGGTGGGCCACCATGTTAACCAGCAGATAACGGCTTTCAATATTAGCCAGCATTTCATTCATGGGATACAGAACCATAATATTACTCCTCCTTCAGTAAGTAAGCACGATTTGCCGTACGGCAGCCTTCCGCTCGGAGAATGGCAAGCACTTCTTCGGCTGCATTCTCAACGGTATCGTTGACGATCAGGTAATCGTACCGATAAATCTCTTTCAGCTCTTCTTTTGCGCGGGACAATCTGCGCTGGATCACTTCCTCTGAATCGGTGTTGCGTCCGCGCAGACGCTGCTCCAGAACTTCAAAGGACGGCGGAATCACAAACATAAGCGGGGTGTCAGGGCGCTGGTCGTGAACGATCTTGCTGCCGACAACCTCAATATCCAGCAGGACATCAATGCCCTGCTCCAGCTTTTCATCAATCAGTTTTGCAGATGTACCGTAATAGTTTCCGGAGTACTGGGCATGTTCCAGAAGCTCTCCGTCGCGAATCATACGCTCAAACTCAGGCACATCAACAAAGTGATAGTTGACACCATTTACCTCGCCGGGACGAGGGGTACGGGTCGTAAAAGAAACGGAAAAATACAGGTCGGGACGACGGCGCAGCACCTCAGCAATGACGGTGCTCTTTCCTACGCCGGAAGGTCCGGAGATAATGGCGAGGGATCCTCTTGCATTCTTATTCATCGGGCATGACCTCCTCAGTAATGGCAACATCCCGGCTGTTCAGTCGGTTCGCAATGGTTTCCGGTTGGATGGCGGACAAAATCACATGGTCACTGTCCATCAAAATGACAGCACGGGTGCGACGACCATAGGTACCGTCAATCAGGAGCCCCTTTTCACGGCTTTCCTGAATCATTCGCTTGATCGGGGCAGAATCGGGACTGACAATCGCAATCAGTCGGTCGGAGGAAACCATGTTGCCAAAGCCAATGTTCAGCAGTTTCATCTCGTCGCCTCCGATTATTCCAGATTCTGAATCTGCTCACGCAGCTTCTCAATTTCAGATTTCATATCAACCACGATATGGGAGATGGAAAGATCGGTGCACTTAGAACCAATGGTGTTGGTCTCACGATTCATTTCCTGAATCAAGAAGTCGATTTTACGACCCACAATGCCGCCCTCGGTCAGCATAGTGCGGAACTGCGTGATATGGCTGCGCAGGCGGACCGTTTCCTCGTCCACGGCGACCTTATCCGCAAAAATGGCAGCCTCGGTGAGGATGCGGTTCTCGTCAATCTGGGTATTTGAAAGCACTTCCTGCAGCTTTGCGTAGAGCTTTTCACGATAGCTCTGCACGGTCTGAGGAGAGCGAGTTTCCACCTGAGAAACATAGTCTTCCAATGTATCCAGCTTGCTGAGCAAATCCGCCTTCAGCTTCTCTCCTTCTGCGGAGCGCATCCGGTCATAGTCTGCCAGAGCCAGATCCAGAACAGAGAACAGATCGGCAGCCAAGGCATCCTGATCCTGAGGGACCTTTTCCACGGTCAGTACATCCGGGAAATGGGACAGCTTGGAAACGGTGATGTCGTTGGTAATGCCAAAGTGCTCCGCCATCTCGCTAAATGCGTTCAGATAGCTTTCCGCCAGAGGCTTATTAAGGGTCACAGCAACGGCATCCGACTGGGTGCTTTCCACGGTGACAAACACATCCACCTTACCGCGGGAAGTGGCCTCTTTGATCTTAGCCTTGATTCCCTCTTCTGCAAAGACAAAGGCACGAGGAAGACGGACCGAACAGTCCAAATACCGATTGTTAACACTACGCAGCTCGATGACAATGGAGCGACCGTTCAGCACGGCTTCACCCCGACCGTAACCGGTCATACTTTTAACCATACAAACACCTCGTTGGAGTTCTTTTTCATTCACAATCTGTTATTATACCAAGATTTTTTTCGCCTGTAAAGTCACCGATGCCGAAACATACGGCGAATCTGAGGAATCAGGCGGGCCTGCAGCAGTGCCATCACCTTGGTAAAGGCAAAATCATAGAGCAGAAACACCACGCTGCCTGTCAGGCAGAGCGCAGGGCGCAGGGGGAACGAATAAGTCCACTGTGCCAGAAGGTCACCCCAGAGCAGTTGGGACGCAAATTGCAGGAGCAGCAGGAAAACGGCATTAAAGAACACCAGTTTCACTGCAATAGCAGCCAAGCGGCTGCGGAGCCGTTCAATCCGAATTTTAAGCAGCGGATACAGCCCGAACAGGCTGGCAAACAAAATCGCTGCGTGTTTTCCGGGGAGAATCAGAATTGCAAGCAGGCTGGTTACCAGATAGCAAAGGAAACCGGACAGATAACCGGATGCCGATACTGCCACCGCCACTGCAAAACCTGCCACCGCTGTGACGCCGGTCCATCCGGTGGGAATCATTCCGGCGACAAACAGAAACACCAGCGCCACCGCAGACAGAAGTGCGGCTTGCGCAACTGTTTGGGTGGAAATCGTTTTTGGGGTGCGCATCAGCACCGACCTCCTCCGCAAAGACAGTTCAAGCACATCAGGGTTGTGCAGCAATCCATGGCGTCCGCACCGCTGTTATAGCCGTTGGTACGATAGGCTTGTCCACCCTGCTGCATCATGTTGTAGGCACGGCGATACTCCACATTGCCGGGGTCCATGCTGACCGCTCGCTGATAGTGAGCCATCGCCTCGTCCAGCCAGCCCTTACGGTAAGAAACGCTGCCCTGCAGGAAGTACCACTCGGCATCCTGTCTGGGCGCTTCTCGCAGCAGAGTTTCTGCCTGATAGATGTCACCGGCATTGATGGCATTACGCACACGGGCATAGAGCGGGTCGGCATTGCTGCGCTGCTGCTGATAGCCGTTGTAGCTGCTGCCACCGCCGTAGGTGCCACTCTGATAGGCTCCGCTTGCTCTGGCGCCGGAAGACGCCTGATAGCCGCCACCGCCGGCACGCATCTTGGTGATGGACTCATATGCCTCGTTGATTTCTTTCATTTTTGCCTCAGCCAGATCGGCAAGAGGGTTGTCCTGATAGTTGTCAGGATGATATTTTCGGGCAAGTGCACGATATGCACGCTTTACCTCGTCGTCAGAGGCATCCGGGGTGATGCCAAGTATGCTGTAAGGATCATTCATAATTGATTTAACTCCTGTTTCTTTTGTCTATATCGTTTTTTCCATTCACCGGAAAATACAAGAGTCCGGACGACGCCAAGACCGGCACAGAGAACATTTTCAATGACCGGATCGTTGTAACCGAACGCACCCAAATGATAGGCGGAAATGGCAAGGTTTTCAGAGTGTTCTACGGTGCGGAGCATGTGTGCCTTCGCCTGCTCTCGCTCCGTAGCTTCGCTGGATTTGGAAAGCTGAAATCGGGTCACGATGGGGTTATATTGCCCATGCTTCAAATCGTCATCCAAGTCATCCCATGCGTCAATCAGATAAATCCAACGACCGAGATGATAGAGCAGCTGCTCCGCTGACCGCCGAGAAAATTCGTCCCACTGCGGCGGAACCATTGCGGTCATGATTTTTGCAAAGCAGTCCGCCGTTCGGTCGATAGAGGGACAGTTGTCCTTTTCCAGTTCGCTCAGCGCAGAAATCTGAGCGCCGATCGCTTCATTCAGCGCCGGATTCTGCCGCTTTGCCTTGGAAAACGGACGATGGAACAATGCAAGTTCCAGATATGGCAGGATGCGATGCAGTCCCCTTTCATCCTGAAGCTGATCCTTCAGCTTCCAGTAGACCAGCAGCACACTGATGTCAGCGGCAGAGTCCAGACCGGGATCGGCTTCGCACACGGTTCTCCCTTTGATTGGCGAGGACAAACAGCGTTTGCAGCAAGTTTCGGGCTTGCACTCTTGGGTACGCAGCAGCAGTGCCAGAAAGGTAAAGTCATAATTCAGCAGAAACTGCGCGAAAAAACCGTAGCGCCGCTTTAGTGTATGGCACAGGCCACAGTAAGTTGCACGATAGTTTTTCCATTGTTCTTCGGAGAGTTTCTCCTTGGCAGGCAAGACATATCCAAACATATTTAATCCTTAGAAATGTCTACGACGACCTGATAATCGCCAACTGCACCCACAGTAGAACTGCCGTGAACGCCAACCATCGCATTCAGTGTGCGTTTTCCGACGGAAATATCCTTGAGATTTGCCAGATCAACCGTCACATAGACATCTTTATCGAGAACCAATGCCATCACATCCGATGTTCCACGGATGCGGACGGTGAGATTTTCTGTCAGTGACTTGACATCGTATCCGTCTGGTTTATTGATCAGCTCGATGTTATTTGTGTCTACCGTGCGAGTAGTCAAACCCTCAACGGAGACGATTACGGACACTGTTCCGTTACCGGAGATGACCTTCACACCCTCAGGCGTGTTGATGCCAAAGCTGAAAATATCAGAGGTGACAATCTTGGAAAGGTCAATCGAGCCAAGGGTAATGCTGTCGATTTCTGCCAGAGCCTCCGGTGTTCCGGAGATAGTGACCGTGGGAGACGGGCTAATGGAATATTCCACATTGTCTGCCGTCGCACCACCGCCGGGAATAAACTCGATCTTAAGGGGAACTTCCTTGACGATCTGAATGGGGAAAATGGTATAAATCATATTGTCACTCATGGCAATATGCAGATCCTTGGGATCGAGAATATTACCGTTTTCGTCCAGAAGCTCCACCGGAAGGTCGCCGGACCAAGTGGTGCTGAGGTCCAATGCCTCCAGCCGCACTCTGGCGGTCGCCACGGTGTCGATTACATTGCGCTCACCGGTAATGGTAATATTGGGGACTTCAAACTGGAAATCCTGATCGCTGTATAGGGCGCCTTCCACGGCGGTACCTTCAAAGATACCCTGAAGGGGCAAATCCTTGGTTTCCATCTGTACCACATGAACATCAATTCGCTTACTGCTCTGACTCTTGGTGGTCACACCGGAAACCGGATAATCAACGGAATAATTGAGGTTATATGTACCCTCCCCGTGAATCTGGGAGGCAGCCTGCACGGTAATTTTCGTATTGGTACGGTCAATCTTGGCCAGCGTTGATCTGGGGCCGGAAACCGTCAGTGAAATGGTGGCATCCTTGCCGTCGATAATCATCAGGCCTTGGTCGGCCAGAATATCCTCGCCTACAAAGGTGACAGGAATATTATTGATATGCTTGGTCTGATCGGGCACTTCCACGATGTCGACATACAGCCATGCGCAGATGGCGCAGAGAATGGAAACGACAACATAGAAGGCACGGCTGTCTGTGATTTTACTCCCCATCAGAATCGCCTCCCTTTTTGCGGCGGAACCGGCTGCCAAAATTTTTCAGCTTGCCCAGCTTGCTGGTGGGAACCTCGTCCTCCGTCGGAATCAGCTCATTGCGAAGCAGCCGCTCCAAGGTTTCTAACGACAGATGCCGCTTGAGCATGCCGCCGATTGCCACGGAAATAGAGCCGGTTTCCTCGGAGACAATGGCTACCACAGCATCGGAATGCTCACTTGCACCAATGGCAGCACGATGGCGCGTGCCCAAATCACGGCTGACATTCAGATTGGAAGTCAACGGAAGAACACAGCCGGCACTCAGGACACGGCCGTTTCGGATGATTACAGCGCCATCATGCAGCGGCGCATTGGGCCAAAAGATATTTTTCAGAAGCTCACCGGACACTTCGGCATCCACCATCGTGCCGGACTTGATGGAGTCATCCAGAATGGTATTACGCTCAAAGACCACCAGTGCACCGATGTGGTCACGGGACATGGAGCTGTATGCCTCCACCAGCTGGAGGATGGCCCGCTCCGTGGCAGAGCTGGCAGCCTGCTCGCCCAAAATTTTCTTGAAGCCTCGGCTGCCCACCTGCTCCAGGAATCGGCGGATTTCCGGATGGAACACAATGACTAGAGCCAGCAAACCGATTTCGATGGCCTTTCCCAAGATGAAACTCAGAACATGAAGCTTGAACTGGTAGGCAAGCCACATAACAATCAGCACCAGAATGATGCCCTTCAACACCTGACCGGTCTGCGATTTCCGGGTAAACATCAGCGTACGGTAGATCAAATATGCGATGATGGCAATATCAACGATGTCGTTGACCTTGATTGTCATAAAATATCCCATCATTTGATTGGCGTACTGCGCAATCATATTCATTTCGACCCCTCCCGGCGTTCCGGTAATCACAGCAGAAACTGCTACAACTCCATATTACTTCTATTCTACTTATTATATCGCATGAACAGAATCAAGGCAAGAAGGCATCCTAACTTTTATATTAAATTGTTGTGAACAAGCCGTAAAATCGCATAAATAAACCGATCAATTTCCTCTGGATAATTAAATGCGGAAAAACTGACTCGAAGGGTTCCACAGTCCAGCGTGGACGCACTTTTATGGGCCAGCGGTGCACAATGCAGACCGGCTCTGACACAGATTCCCATTCTGCCAAGTGCTCCGGCAAATTGCTGACAATCGAAGCCATCGCAACGCAAGGACAAAACGCCGGACTGATTGGCATAGGGCGACACAAACGGGGTAATTGGCACGGAACTTGGCAGTTTTGCGATCATACGGCGCAGCAGCAGGTTTTCATGCTTTGCAATCTGAGCCACTCCCCTGCGCCGCACATAACGCACCCCCTCTAATAGGCCTGCAATTCCTGCCACATTATGCGTTCCTGCTTCTCCAATATCCGGAAGATAAGAGGGCATTTTCTGGTTGATGGATTCGCTCCCCGTGCCTCCGGTCAGGAACACATCCGGAAGCTGGTTTCCGGTACAGAGCAAAGCACCGGTACCTTGGGGGCCATACAGGCTTTTATGCCCCGGAAACGCAATGAACTCTGCGTGTACCTGCTTGGCTGACAGCGGGACACATCCTGCTGCCTGCGATGCATCCAAAATCAACGGGATTCCCTTTTGGCTGCAAAGCTCCGAAATAGACTGAATCGGCAGTATATACCCAAACACATTGGACACGCAGGTACAGATTACAACGGACGGATGCTGCTCCAGCTTGCTTGAAAAGGCTTCAATCGTCTTTTGATCCTCGAACAGCGGAGCTTCAGCCACAAGCACTTCTACATCCGGGATGGAATGAAGCGTGCGAGTGACTGCGTTGTGTTCCCAGCATGAAATCAGCACCCGAGAACCGGGTTTTACCAGTGAGCGAATAGCCAGATTCAGAGCATGCGTTGCATTCATGGTAAAGATGACTCTGGATGGGTCATCTACCTCAAACAGTCCACACAATTCCTCCCGGCAGCGATATAAAATCTGTTCCGCCGCTCCGGATGCGGCATAGTCACCTCTGCCCGGACTGGCGCAGGTTTGGATTGCCCGTGCCACAGCAGTAGAAACCGCTCTTGGTTTTTGCAGCGTAGTGGCAGCACTGTCAAAGTAAATCATAATGCCGCCTCATGATAGGCGCCGTCTGGTGCTGCATGATAGATATGCTCGGATCGCAAGCCGGCATCCGCCAAAATTTCCTGCGCACGAGGAAAGCTTTTCTCAGAAATCCGGACAGAATGGGAACAGCCTCTGGGAGACAGAGCCTTGGGTGTGCGAATAATATAAGCCCGTACGCCGCCGCGATTCAACAGCGATGCGATTCGTTGGGCATAGGTGATGGATTGACAGACAATGAGATAGTAAGACATAATCACCGCCTCCTGCCCTATTTTATGCAGGAAAACGCAAATAGGTCCGGATTTTGTCACGCAAAGAAGCGGAGTATATCATTCGTAGATATACTCCGCTTAGAATTCCTTTAATTCAATTCCAGCAGCGCCACAGCATGGGCAGAAATGCCCTCTCCGGTGCCGGTGAAGCCCAAGTGCTCCTCTGTCGTTGCCTTCAGGTTGACCCGATCTTCCGAAATGCCAAGTGTGTCTGCGAGGATCGTTCGCATCTCGGGGATATAGGGGGAAAGTTTAGGCTGTTGAGCGATAATCGTTCCATCAATATTGACAACGCTGAACCCTTTTTCCTTCAGCATATCCCGAACGCGCTCCAGAAGAAGGAGACTGGAAATGTCCTTTAGCGTGGGATCGTTATCCGGGAAGCAGTGACCGATATCCCAGAGTCTTGCAGCGCCCAGCAGAGCATCCATAACTGCGTGAGTAATGACATCTGCATCGGAGTGTCCCAGCAGTCCCTTCTCATAAGGAATGGTGACTCCGCCCAAAACCAGCTTTCTGTTTTCAGCCAGACGATGAACATCATAGCCGTGTCCAATTCTCAGGTTGCATCCGGACATGATAAAATACCCTCCCCAATCAGCAGGTCAAACTGCGTGGTAATTTTGATGTTGCGAGGACTGCCATCGGTCAGCATGACTTTCTTCCCGAGCTGCTCCACTGCGGAGCAATCATCTGTCAGCGGAATCCCCTTGGTCATGCAGTGGAACAGCGCACCCCGAATCAAGTCAATATCGAACACCTGAGGCGTCTGCACTGCATACAGCCGGGAACGATCCGGCGTACCGCAGACCATGCCATCTTCCGCTTCCTTGATGGTGTCTGTGACCGGAATGGCAGGAGCCGCAGCTGCACCGATTTCGGCAGCATGAATCGTAGATTGAATAATTCCGTTAGAAACAAACGGACGGGCGCCGTCATGGATCGCCACAAGCTGCGCTTTCTGATCGGCCTGATTCAAGCCCTTCAGCACAGATTCCGTGCGAGTGCTGCCGCCTTCGACAATGTGCTTGACTTTGGTGACTCCGTAAGTTTTGCAGATCTCACCGATGGGTACAATGAGGTCAGAGCGTGTCACTACCACCACTTCATCGATGCCTTCGCACTGCTCAAAGGCCAGCAGAGTATGCGCAATCACGGGCTTATCTCCCATGGTCGTTGTGATTTTGTCTACGCCCTTCATGCGGCTTGCATTGCCTGCGGCAACAATGACGGCCGTACAAAACGGACGCTTTGCCTTTTGTATTTTTTGAAAGAAGCCCATAAGATCCTCTCTCCTTTTAACGGTATTGTGTTTCGTTTCCGCTCATAGCATAGCATAAATTCAATGTCAGAACAACTGACCGCTGTAAAAAAGGATTCAGAATAGTTCGGATTTTCCATTACAAGGGTACCTCGACAAGCAAAAAAGGACCGGATCATACGATCCGGTCCTTTTGAATCATTGGAAAGATAAGGAATTACTCCTCGTCCTCAGCCTCTTCGGAATCCTGCAGCACAGCGCGGCGGGACAGAGAGATCTTCTGGGTCTCGGTGTTGATCTCGGTGATCTTAACCTCAACCATCTGACCCTCAGCCAGCTCGTCCTCGGGCTTCTCAACGCGGTGATCAGCGATCTGAGAAATGTGGATCAGGCCGTCAACGCCGGGAACAACCTCAGCGAAAGCACCGAAGCTCATCAGCTTAACGATCTTGACCTCAGCAACATCGCCCACCTCGTACTTGGACAGGAAGGTCTCCCAAGGATTCTCGTTGGGGTTCTTCATGCCCAGAGAGATCTTCTTCTTCTCGGCGTCAGCCTTGATGACATAGACCTCAACAGTGTCGCCCACAGAAACAACCTCGGAAGGATGCTTGATGCGGCTCCAGGACAGCTCGGAGATGTGGACCATGCCGTCCACGCCGCCGATGTCGACGAAAGCGCCGTAAGAAGTCAGGCTCTTAACGGTGCCGGTGTAGTGCTTGCCGACCTCGATGTCGTTCCAGATAGCGGCAGCAGCAGCAGCCTTCTCTTCTCTAGCCACATCGCGGATGGAGCCCACGACGCGACGACGGGAACGGTTGACCTCGGTGATGCGCAGACGCACGGTGGTCTTCACCAGCTGAGCCATGGGCTCGTTGCGGCGCAGGCCAGTCTGAGAAGCGGGGACAAAGACACGGATGCCCTTGACATTGACAACGACGCCGCCCTTGTTCTCTTCGACGACCAGACCCTCAACAGTGGTCTTCTCGTCCTTGGCAGTCTCGATCTCTTCCCAGTTCTTGTTTGCATCCAGACGCTTCTTGGACAGGGTAACAACACCCTCGCCATCGTTGACGCGCATAACCATAGCATCGATGGTGTCGCCAACCTTGACGCAATCCTCAACCTTAACGGTAGGATCGTCAGAATACTCGGAAACAGGAATGTAGCCGGCATGCTTGGTGCCCAGGTCAACCTGAATCTCAGTGGGGGTGATGTTCACAACAACGCCAGTGGCCTTCTCTCCTGTATTCAAAGTTTTGATCGACTTCTCCAGCATTTCAGCAAAGGACTCTTCGATCTCCAGAATTTCTTCACTCATTTTGTCATAGACCTCCTTTATAATCCACCCAGGTGTGGACGCACCCGCGGTGATACCGACGCAAGCTACCTGACGCAGTTCATCGAGCTCAAGCTCATCGGCGTGCTCTACCCAGAAAACACGGGGACACTGCTGGCGGCAAAGCTCTACCAAATGCCTGGTATTGGAGCTTGCGCGGTCGCCAATGACCACCATTGCATCACATTCGGATGCCAGTTTTTGGGCCTCTGACTGTCTTTTGAATGTAGCATTACATATTGTATCAAATATTTCAAGGTTTGTACACACTTTTTTTGCGTAATTCACAGAATTTTCCCAAATTTCTCTGGTGGAGGTCGTTTGAGACACAAAAGTAAGCGGAATATCTCGATATTTTGGATTATGTTCCAGAAAATCCTTCAGCGAATCAACGCCATCCAGCACCACGGGGTGGTCGCACCAGCCGGCGATTGCACGCACCTCGGGGTGGTTAGGCGCACCGATAATGACGGCCACTCTTCCCTTCTGTTCTGCCTCTTTTACTAAGGCATGGATTCGGGACACATTGGGACAGGTGGCGTCCAAAATAGGATTGCCCTGCGCCTCCAGCTGATCGTAGACCGCCTTGGCTTCGCCATGGGATCGGATCAAAACACCGCTGCCTTCGGGAGCTTCCTGCGGGGTGTCGATCTGATGCAGGCCCTGCTGAGAAAAATGCTCTACCACATGACGGTTATGGATGATGGAACCAAGCATCACACAGGAAGTGCCTTCATCCGCCTGCTTTTGAGCAAGCTCTACCGCACGGCGGACGCCGTAACAGAAACCAGCACTTTTAGCAAGAATCAGTTTCTGCATAACTCAAGCACCCATATACTGACGGATGACCTTCACCAGAACATCCAGACTTTCCTCAAAATCCAGACAAGTGGTGTCCACAAGGTGTGCATCGTCAGCACGCTTCAAAGGTGAAATCTCCCGATGGGAATCATTGTAATCACGCTGCTGGACATCCTTCAGCACCTCTTCAAAGGTGACATCCATGCCTTTTTCCCGCAGCTCCTTGCAGCGGCGCTGAGCGCGAGCCTCAGGTGCAGCGGTGAGATAAATTTTAACCGTTGCGTTCGGCAGAACTACGGTGCCGATGTCACGGCCATCCATGATGACGCTGCGCACCTGAGCCAGCTTCCGCTGAGTCTCCAGCAGATAGGCACGGACCTCAGGGACAGCAGCCACCGCAGAGGTGAGCATGGAGATCTCCGGGGTACGGATCAGCTCCGAAACATCACGACCACCCAGCAGCATCCGCTGGGTGCCGTCCTCGGTGTAGTCCAGCTGAACATTCATCTTGGGCAATGCAGCAGCCACTGTGGCGTGATCCTCAGGAGAAATACCGTTTTCGCTGCAGTAAAGAGCCACTGTGCGATAAATCGCGCCAGTGTCTACATACACAAAGCCAAGGGCTTTGGCCGCTCTACGGGCAAGGCTGCTTTTGCCTGCGCCGGAAGGACCGTCAATAGCAACGCTGATTACATTCATTTTGAAACTTCCTTTTCGTCAATTCGTGTCGCCGCATGGCTTCCGGCCAAGTATCCGGTTGCCCAGGCGATCTGCAGATTGAAACCACCGGTATAGGCGTCTACATCGATGACTTCGCCTGCAAAATACAATCCCTCGCACTTTTTCGACTCCATGGTAGAGGGATTGATTTCAGAAACCTTGATTCCGCCGGTGGTCACAATGGCTTCCGCCACAGGACGAGTTCCGGCAATCTTCACATCAAACCGCTTGATGGTTTCCAGCAATGTGCGGCGCTGCCCCTTGGTCATATCATGGATGCGGGTCTGGGGATCAATTCCAGTCCGCTCCACCACCACGGGAATCATCAATCTGGGCAGCAGACCACCCAGTGCGTTAATGAGCTCCCGGTTCTGGTTCTCCGCAAAATCCCGAAGCATCCGCTCATCCAGCTTTTTCTCATCCAGAGCAGGCTTCAGATCGATCGAAACCGTGTACTGTTCTTTCTCAAAGTTCCGCATATGGGAGCTGGCGCTCAGGATCACAGGGCCGGAAAGACCGAAGTGGGTGAACAGCAGCTCACCAAACTCCTGAAAAATCACTTTATTCTTCTTGTTCCGAACCTTGATTTCGATGTTTTTCAGAGCAAGCCCCTGCATCTTGGCGCAGTCCGCTCCATCCTCCACCAAAGGAATGAGGGAAGCCTTGGGCTCCACAATGGTATGGCCCACCGACTTAGCCAAAGTATAACCGTCGCCGGTGGAGCCCGTCAAGGGGTAAGAACATCCGCCGGTGGCAACAATGACCCGGTCTGCGGAAAGCGCTTCACCGCTCTCCAGAACAACCCCATTGACAGTCCCGTTTTCCACGCTCAGCGCCGTTACACGGTCATGCAGAATGGACACCCGCTCCCGCTTCAAGGTAAAAAACAGGGTGTCGATAACATCAGCGGCCTTATCGGACACGGGAAACACACGATTTCCCCGTTCAGTTTTCAGCTTTAATCCCTGCTCTGCAAAAAATTCCATGGTTTTCTGCGGCGGGAACTGTTCCATAGCACTGTACAAGAACTTGGGATTGCGAGGGACATTCTGCAGCACAGTCTCTGCGGTGCAATCATTGGTGAGATTGCACCGTCCCTTGCCCGTGATATAAAGCTTGCGGCCTACTTTTTCGTTGCGTTCAATCAAGGTGACGCTGGCACCTGCGCAAACGGCGGAGTGCGCGGCCATCATGCCGGCAGCACCTCCGCCGATTACGATTACATGAAGATGATTGTTCAAATTAAATCTCCGAATATGTAATAAATTTATCCTTCGTTCATCGAAGGCTGATATACCTCGTACTCATCCCAGATCTTCTCCAGCTTGCTGAAGGTGGACTGGAGCTGACCGTTGTTTCTGCGGCTGCAGGCCACAATGAGTGCATTTACCAAGCTGAGGGGTGCCACCAGAGAGTCAACAAAAGATGCCATGTCGCTCTTGGCATACAGAGAAACATCTGCAATTTCAGCCAAAGGTGAAGCAGAAGAATCTGTAATAGCAATGACCTTAGCACCACGATCCTTTGCGTACTGCATCGCTCGGACCGTACGCTTGGAATATCTGGGAAAACTCAGGCCCAAAAAGACATCGCCGGGACCGATCCGCATGACCTGCTCAAACACCTCGCTGATAGAGGTGGTGTCCACATGGACCACATTGTCAAAAATCAGCGTAAAATAAAAGCTGATGAAGTTGGCAAGGGCGCTGGCCGAACGGACGCCGAGGATATAAACCTTTTTGCCGGAGGTAATTGCATCCACAGCCTGATCAAAGCTGTCACGGTCGGTTTCATCCAGCGTAATACGGATTTTCTCAATGTCAGACTGCATGACCATGGACAGAATGTCCTGATTTCCCATGCGATCATTGGAAACCTCAATCCGCTGCACGGAGGTCAGCTTATTGCGAATCATTTCCTGCAGCGCCTTCTGCATGCTGGGATAACCATCATAGCCAAGCTCGGCGGCAAAGCGAACCACGGTGGATTCGCTGACATTCACCGTCTTGCCCAGCTTACAGGCGGTCATAAACGCCGCTTTATCATAAGAATCCATAATAAAGCGTGCAATCAGCTTCTGGCCCTTGGAAAAGGAACCCATATTATCCTGAATGTGCGTCAAAATATCCTTTGTCATGATCTATATCACCTATTCTAAGTTAATTACAGCGTAAACCCAAAGTCATATAGCCATCATAACGAGTTTAGACGCAAAATGCAAGAAAAAGATGAAAAACTTGCATCATAATTTTCTATTTACAAAGAATCATTCGGACAGGACACCCTGTATTTCTTCCAGAGTAAGGTAACGCCAAGCTCCGGATTTCAGGGTTCCCAAAGACAGATGGTGCTCCCGAATTCGCTTGAGCCGCAGAACCCGAATGCCTGCCTGCTCGCACATACGGCGAATCTGACGATTCTTGCCCTCATGAATCACTATGCTCAGCAAGGCGCTGTCCTGATCCTGACGGAGCAGTGTTACCTTAGCCGGAGCCAGACGCTGCCCATCCAAGACAATTGGTCCTTGCAGGATGCGCAGGGCCTTTGTGTCACAAAAATCGACCCGAACCAGATATTCCTTTTCCGCATCGCCGGAAGGATGTTCCAGCTTCTGCGTGAATTCACCGTCATTGGTAAAGAGCAGCAATCCCTCGGAATACATATCCAGCCGTCCTACGGGCCAGACACGAGTTCCACAGTCCTGCACCAGATCGGCAGCAGTGGCTCTTCCCTTTTCGTCGGACAGCGTTGTGACATAGCCCTGAGGCTTATTCAGCATCAGGTACACTTTGGCGTTGTCCTTTGGGATCGGAACTCCGTCCACGGTGATCTCATCCACATCCGGGTCTGCTTTCATTCCCAGTTGTGCGAGAACGCCGTTGACAGCAACCCTTCCATCCTGTATGTACCGTTCGGCTGTGCGTCGGGATACAATCCCGCGAGCAGACAAGACCTTCTGAAGTCGTTCTTCCACTCGTAAGACACCTCCCTGGAATTAGAATCGGCATATGCGCCGGCAATCAGAAATGTGGAACACGCCGGTTCCCCATTCACAAGAAACGATACACGCCCCACAATGGCGCCCTTAGACACATACTGGTTGAAGGAATCCGGAAGATAGACAATCCGCTGCACGGTGTCACCGGAATCCAGCAGCCATTGAAGTGACTTATCGTAGTAGATCGGAACAACCGCACAAGAGTCCTTAACCGGAACCGCAGAGAAACACTTTCCTGCCGTGCACAAAGGGGTTTCGTGGTAATGGTTGAACCCATACTCATACATGGCAATCTGGTCGTTCCAATCATCCGGGGCGTTCAGCGTCACGGCAATCAGCATCCGACCATCTTTCTCAGAAGCGGTCACCAGCGTACGGCCGGCAGCGACGGTATACCCCGTCTTGCCGGCGACACAGTATTCATAACGGTTGAGCAGCTTATTGTGAAAGAACAGCTCATAGCCGTCAATCGTAATGGTACGCGTGTGGCAAATCTCACGGAAGGTTTCGTTCTTCATGGCCTCCGCCATCAAAAGTGCCAAATCATAGGCCGTAGAGTAATGCTCCGGTGCGTCCAAACCGTGAGGGTTTTCAAAGTGGGTATCTTTCATACCAAACCGTTCCGCATACTCATTCATCATGGCGACAAAGGAGGCTTCGTCACCGCCAATGGTTTCCGCAAGGGCGGTAGCGGCATCGTTTCCGGAGTTGAGGATCAATCCATAGAGCAAACCACGGATGGACACCTCATCTCCGGCCTCCAAATACATCGAGGAGCCTTCCACAGAGACCCAATGATTCGTGACCGTGACCATCGCATCCAGATCTTTCGCCTGCTCCAGCACCACCAATGCGGTCATGATTTTCGTCGTACTGGCAATCAGACAAGGATCGGTGGCGGATTTGGCGTACAGAACTTTATGGGAATGACCATCCATCAAGATTGCGCTTTGCGCGGAGACTAAGACCTCACCCTGATTACGATTTGAAATTTTATCAGATGCCGCTGCGGCGGTGAAGGTCATCTGACTCATCATCAGACAGACTACCAACAATAAAGCGACAATACGACCCACTTTGGGACGAAACATGGTGGCTCACCTCAATGCAGTAAATCTTATAAGAGAAGTATGCGCCTTAGAAGATGTCACTATCCTCTGCTTTGGTTTCCTTATTTTTCTCGATCATGTCGGACACCTTGTCCACCAGCTCGGGAACCAGCTCAACCACGCGCTCGGCAACGCCTCCGGGAGGAGGTGCAACAGGAAGCAGACGGACACGGTCCTTATTGACGATCAGGAAGGCCACAGGCGCGATATTGACACCGGCACCGCTGCCGCCGCCGAAGGGGTTTCTGCCCTCCACCTGATTTTTGGTCACAAAGTCAGAGCCGCCGGAAGCAAAGCCCATGCTGACCTTGGATACAGGAATAATTGTCACGCCTTCGGTGGTGCGGATAGGATCGCCCACAATGGTGTTCACATCGATCATTTCCTTGATCTTGTCCATGGTAATGCCCATGATCTCACCAATCTGATGCTTGTTTTCCATTATTTCGTTCCTCCTTTGGTATCGTTTGAACCATTATTATAAATCATATATGCCTGATAAGCGAAAATAGCGGCAATGACCAGCAGCTGGCCGAGAAACAGGGTTGCAGTGGCATCCAGTGCAATGCAGGTTTCTTTTTTCTCGAAGTCGACCCCCACATTCACATCCCACTCCGACACATGAAAGGCTTCATTGATTAGCGGGAGCAAGGCGCCGCCACCGGCGGAGACAATGCCGTAGCGAATTGCCGCCTTTGCCGGATCATCAGCGCCTGCAATGGCGTAATCCACCTTCAAGCGGGTGATTTGCACCTTATGACGCAGACGGTTCAGCGCCTGCAGGCCGGGCTTAATAAGCTGGAGTAAAAATTTCAGATTTCCCTTTTTCTTGGGCGCGGCGGACTCTGTTTCAGTGCCGGTTTCCTGCTTCGCTTTTTGCTTGGCCTTTTTCTTGGCTGCTTTTCGTGCCGCTTTTGCCTGTTTTTTCTTTTCCTTGGACGCCTTTTCTTCCTCGGTCATCGGAGGCTGGGGCAGCAAAAGAAATTTCAAGCCAGCTACCTTCAGATAAAGCAGCAGCCCGGAATCGCCGTAAATCACCCTTACGCCGACTCGCAGGAGCAGCAGTACAACCAGAAACAGCAGGATACCGATGCAGATATACAATGCGAGCATTCGCATCAATCTCCCTTCTGCGATGCTTCCTCCGGCTGCTCCTCCTTCAGGCGGTCAATGGCAGCCTGCATATTCATGGAAATCTGCCCGTCCTCCGGAGAGGAATCCGGCAGTTCCGGAAGGTCATCCAAGCTCTTCAAAGCAAAGGATCGGAGAAACGCTTGCGTGGTTCGATACAGGATAGGTCTGCCGGGAACCGACAGCCGTCCGCACTCCTCAATCAGCCCACGATCTACCAGCAGGCCCATGGTATAAGAAGAATCAACGCCTCGAATCTGCTCCACATAGGCCTTGGTTGTGGGCTGGAAATAGGCAATCACAGACAGGGATTCCAGCGCCGCTTGCGAAAGCTGCGGCGGACGGCGGGTTTCCAATGCCTTTCTAACCCGCTCCGCGTGTTCCGGAGCAGATGTGAGCTGGTAACAGTCGTCAATTCGAACCAGTCGAATGCCCCGGCGCTCATAGCTGTAATAATCCGCAAGGCGATCAATCACCGGGGTAATGCTTGCCACATCCAAATCCATCGCCATAGCAATGCGCTCTGCCGGAATCGGATCCCCGGATGCAAATAGGATTGCCTCAATGCCGGATTCTATGTCTTTTAATTCCATATTTTTGCTCATCCTATCAATAATTTTCGGTCAGCTCGGTCAAATCGCTGGTATCTTCTGTGCCGGTAATGGTACAATCGGTTCCATTTCCACTCAGACTGATGCGATTTCCCTTGCAGAGCTCAAGCACAGCCAGAAAAGTGGCAACCACTTCAGAGCGGCTGCGGTTGCCGCGAAACAGGTTTCGAAAGCAAGTAATACCCGAATGAAGCACTCGGGATAGGACTTCCTTTACTTTATCTGCAACGGGATATGGCTCGTGTCCCACAATGCCGTCAAAGGCCTTAACCGGAGGCGATGCAAGTTCATTTCCTCGCTCATAAATCTCCTTCATGGCGTTGACCAGATCTTCCGGCTTATGGACATAGCGATAGGTTCGGTCCTTGGGCAGCGGTTCCGGCGGACGGGCAATATAATCTCTGCCAATGCGGAACCGTCGATCCAAAGTAGGAATGATTTTCTTCAAACGGTCATAGTTTTCATGTCGCTGATGCTCTTCCAAAGAAGCAATGAGCTGTTCCATTTCGCTCATCGCCTCTTCGTCCTGAATCGACAGGAGCATTCGGGTTTTGATATAAACCAAATGAGCCGCCATAGTGACAAATTCGCTGGCAATTTCCAGATCCATTTCCTTGCGTCGGTCCATCCATTGCAAATACTGCTCTAAAATCAGGGAGATCTGGATATCCTTAATTTCCATTTTGTTTTTGCTCAGAAGATGGAGAATCAGGTCCAACGGTCCGTTGAAATCCTCCATTTCCGTCTTAGTATGGACCACTTGTTCCAAGTGGTAAACAGGAGCATCCAAAATCTCACCTCCTTATTTGCGTATCAACAAATTAAAATCCAATCAATACACCGGGAAAGCCAGTAATATCACACAAAAAGCGCATGGCATGGCTGATGCAGAAATCCAGCGGTGCGTCCAGCAAGCCAAAAAACACAAGTGCGAAGAGTGCCAACATGATGTAGCGCTCATAGCGCAGCAAGGTAAAATAAGCCTTATCCGGCAGGAAGGAAAACAGCACCTTGGAGCCATCTAAGGGCGGAATCGGTATCAGGTTGAAAATCCCAAGACCGAGGCTCAAAACAGCAATGTGTACCACGAGATTCAGAAGATACAGAAAGATATTCCAGATCAGTGTGGTCTGAACCATGGGGTGGTCATACATAATGCGAGCAAGTACCATCATAAGGAACGCAAGAATAAAGTTGGAAACCGGTCCGGCCAGCGCCGTGATGGCCATTCCCCGTTTGGGGTTTCGGAAATTTCTTGCATCCACTGGCACCGGTTTCGCCCAGCCTACCCCTGCGGTCAGCATGACCAGCAGACCAAAGGGGTCGATATGGCGAAGCGGATTCCATGAAAGCCGACCATGCTCTCTGGCCGTATGATCCCCCAGACGATCTGCAGCTAGTCCATGAGCGCACTCATGGATGATAATACAAATCAGCGCAGCAGCGACCTGACTGATCAAATCAAGCACCGCCTTCAAATCTAGCTGATGGAAAAAGTCCTGCCAGTAAGGCATGCATCCGCTTCCTTTCCAAATTACATATAGATAGACACTATATTATACCAGATGTCGCACCAAAAACACAAGCCCACAATCTACGGATTGTGGGCTTGTTAGGGTGTAAAGTTATAATACCTTTCAGATTAAGGAAGTACCTCACCAGTGACAAGGGAAAGTAGTTCACCCCTGTTTGTGCGCTTCTCTGCGGAGAAAGGGATTACCTTTACACTGTCATCCAGCTGTAAAGTCTCTCTAATTCGCAGCAGATTCGGCTCGATTTCGCTCTTTTTGAGCTTATCCAGCTTGTTTGCCACCACAATAAAGGGCTTTCCCGTCATTTTAAAGCAATCCACCATAGTGCAGTCATCTGCGGTGGGCTTGTGACGGGCATCTACGACCTGAATACCCAGGGTCATCAGGCTGGAATCCTGAAACCACTGCTCAATCAGGCGTCCCCATCTGGCGCGCTCGGTCTGAGAAACCTTTGCATAGCCATAACCGGGCAGGTCCACCAGATACATCTGATTATCAATCCGGAAATAGTTGATATGGGTGGTCTTTCCGGGAGAATTGCCGACACGAGCGAAATTTTTCCGTCCAAGCAGGCAGTTAATCACGGAGGACTTTCCGACATTGGATCTGCCGGCAAACACAACCTGAGGCAGATGATCGTGAGGAAAATCAGCCCTTTTTGCGGCAGAAATAACAAATTCAGCGTTTTGTACGTTCATAGCTTACCTCTCGATCACTGAGAAATACGGGAGTGAATGTGAGTTTCTTCCTGCACAGGAGGAATCAGGTCCGCATCTGTGCCATTGTGCTCCGTATGGTGCTCCGATACCGGCTCCGTTCCCATGAGTGCCTGTGCCAGAACTTCGTTCACATGGGACACAGGGACAAAATGCAGTCCGCTGCGCACCGTAGGATCAATTTCCTCCAGATCTTTCACATTATCCTCCGGGATAAACACGGTGTGAATTCCGTTGCGGAAGGCCGCCATCGTCTTTTCCCGCAGTCCGCCGATGGGCAGGACGCGGCCACGGATGGTGACTTCTCCGGTCATGGCAATGCTGCGACGAACCGGGGTCTGGGTTAATGCGGAAACAATTGCAGTGGTGATGGCGATGCCGGCAGAAGGTCCGTCCTTGGGAACAGCTCCCTCCGGGAAATGGATATGAATATCCTGCTTTTCATGAAAATCCGGCTTCACACCCAGCACGGAGGCATTGCTGCGAATATAGGAGATTGCCGCTTGGCAGGATTCCTTCATCACATCGCCCAGATTACCGGTGGGCATGACCTTTCCACTTCCGTCCATCACAGCAACTTCCACTTCCAGAATCTCTCCGCCAACGCTGGTCCAAGCCAGACCGTTCACCACGCCCACCTGAGGCATAGACTCCAGCTTCTCAGGGTGGTACTTCCGGATGCCCAGCATCGCTTCCAGCTGGTCTCCATTCACCGTGACACGCTTGGCCTCTTGGCTGACGATCTTCATGGCCGCTTTACGGCACAGAGCAGCCAGCTCACGCTCTAGCTGACGGACGCCGGATTCCCGGGTATAGCCGGAAATCAGCTCCCGTATGGCGCCGTCCGTCATTCTCAGCTGAGAACCGGTCAGTCCATGGCGCTTCATCTCCTTGGGCAGCAGATGTCTGCGGGCAATCTGAAGCTTCTCTTCGTCGGTATAACTGGATACCTCAATGACTTCCATACGGTCCAGCAGCGGTCTGGACACCGTATCCAGAGAGTTACAGGTAGTGATAAAGAGCACATCGGAAAGGTCAAAGGGCATTTCGATGAAGTGATCCCGGAAGGTGGAATTCTGCTCCGCATCCAGCACCTCCAAGAGGGCGGCAGAGGGATCGCCACGCTGGTCACTGCTCATCTTGTCCACCTCGTCCAAAAGCAGCAAGGGATTGCTGGAACCAGCGGAAACAATGGCGTTGATGATACGACCGGGCATTGCGCCGATGTAGGTCTTACGATGACCGCGGATTTCCGCTTCATCACGGACGCCGCCCAAGCTGACACGCGCCATTTTACGGTTCAGTGCCTTTGCGACCGATGCGGCAATGGAAGTCTTGCCTACGCCGGGAGGGCCGACCAGACAGATGATCTGTCCCTTCAGGTCGGGAGCCATTTTCTTAACGGCAAGGAACTCAAGGATGCGTTCCTTGACCTTTTCCATTCCATAGTGGTCTGCATCCAAAAGGCGCCGGGCCTGATCCAAGTTGACCCGTTCCTTGGTTTTCGTCGTCCAAGGGATTTCCAGACAGATGTCCAGATAGTTACGCAGTACGCCGGCTTCCGCAGAGCCAAAGGGCTGCTTTGCCATGCGGCCAAGCTCCTTTTTCAGCTTTTCTGCTACGGTCTCCGGCAGCTTGGCTTTCTCGATTTTATCGGCATACTCCTGAATTTCGTCGTCGCCGCTGCCATCGCCCAGTTCCTCTTGGATGATTTTCATCTGTTCCCGGAGGTAATAGTCTTTCTGGGAGTCATTCACTCGCTCCCGGACTTTTGCCTGTACTTCTTGGTCGATTTTCAGCACCTGAATCTCATGGGCTAAAATTTCATTGACCAGTTCCAATCTGCGCTCCGGGTTCAGTTCTTCCAGCACACGCTGCTTGTCCTCGTAACGAAGCGGAATGCTCTGAGCCACAAAATCGGCCAGCCAGCCCAGATCCTCTGCGGCCATAACACCCAAAACCACATCCGGGGTAATCTTCCCGGACACTTCGGCATACTGCTGAAACAGATCAATCGCACTGCGCAGCATAGCTTCCGTGCGGACATTCTCGTGGAAGGGCGCCTTCTCTTCTTCCAAAAGCTGCACTTCCGTCTGGATGTACGGGGAAAGCTGCGTCAAATCGAGCAGACGGCCTCTGGCAACGCCTTCGGCCAGCACGCGAGCGTTGTCACCGGGCAGACGCAGCACCTGCTTAATGACAGAAATCGTACCGACCTCATAGAGATCGCCGTTCTCAACCTCGGATTTGGCAATGTTGCGCTGGGTAACCAGGAAAATACGCTTCCCCTGTTCCATTGCCTCTTCCAGCGCACGCATGGAAATGTCACGCTCCACCTCAAAGTGCAGCGACATATTGGGAAACACGGTAACGCCGCGCAGCGCCATGGCCGGCAGCAATACAGTTTCAAATTCTTCGTTCAATTCGTTAGGCTTCATCTTGGAATAACCTCACAACAAATAAAATGGGACGCAGACAGGTTTCAGCCTATTTGCGCCCCATTGGCTTGCAGTTTTAGAGTTCACTGCTCTCCGGCTGGCTCTTCTTTGCTTCCTGCAAAGCAGCTCCGCCGAGTCGGAAGGGGCGCTCCAGACGCTCCGGATCACGAAGCACCTCAGGCTGTGCACCGTTCTTGATGCAGTCCTCAGTGATAATGACCTTATAGACAGAAGGATCAGAGGGGATGTCATACATGATCTGGGTCATGCATCCCTCCAGAACAGCACGGAGACCACGAGCGCCGATGCCACGCTCCATAGCGTCATTGGCGGCTGCGTCCAGTGCTTCTCGCTTAAATTCAAGCTCCACCCCGTCATACTCCAGCAGCTTGGTATACTGCTTCACCAGAGCATTCTTGGGCTCGGTCAGGATGCTGACCAGCTGTTCGCTGCCCAAAGGATCCAGAGTGGTCAGAATGGGCAGACGGCCCACCAGCTCGGGGATAATACCAAACTTGATGAGATCATGGGGCTGCAGAGAACGAAGGGTCGTGTCCTTCTGCTTCTCTGCCTTGCTCTGCACCTTGGCGCCAAAACCGATGCCCTTGGTGTCCTGACGATCCTCAATCACACGCTCAATACCGGCAAATGCGCCGCCGCAGATGAAGAGGATGTTCTTGGTGTTGATCTGGATGAACTCCTGATGGGGGTGCTTACGGCCGCCCTGAGGAGGCACATTGGCTACCGTTCCCTCCAGAATCTTCAGCAGTGCCTGCTGAACACCTTCGCCGGAAACATCACGGGTGATGGAAGTGTTTTCGCTCTTGCGGGCGATCTTGTCCATCTCATCGATATAGATAATGCCGCGCTCAGCCAGCTCAATGTCATAGTCGGCAGCCTGCACCAGACGGAGCAGGATGTTCTCGACATCATCGCCCACATAGCCGGCCTCGGTCAGCGTAGTGGCGTCAGCAATGGCAAAGGGCACATTCAAAATCTTAGCCAAGGTCTGAGCAAACAGCGTTTTGCCGCAGCCGGTAGGACCGACCAGAAGAATGTTGCTCTTCTGCAGTTCTACATCGTCGCCGCCGCTGAAGTAGATTCGCTTATAGTGGTTATATACGGCCACTGCCAGCGTGATTTTCGCACGGTCCTGACCAATGATATAATCATCCAAAACCGCTTTGATTTCCGCAGGAGTGGGGATTTCATCGGGAATATCGTTCTCGACAATTTCCTCATCGTCATAGTCGCCCTCGCTCAGAATGCTGTTGCAAAGGCTGACGCACTCGCTGCAGATGTACGCGCCGGGTCCTGCGATGATCCGGCGCACTTCATCCTGATGCTTACCGCAAAAGGAACAGCGAATATTCTTATTTTCTTCGTTTTTTGCCATGAAAGATTCCTCTTTGCTTGGAGTGAACCGGATTAGCGGTGATCCATCACCTGATCGATCAGGCCGTATTCCTGAGCTTCTGCAGCACTCAGCCAATGATCACGCTCGGTGTCTGCCTTGATCTCATCCACACTCTTGCCGGTGTGCTGTGCCAGCAGTTCATTCAAGCGGCGCTTGATGCGCAGGACATGCTCCACATCAATTTCCATATCAGTGACCTTGCCCTGAGTTCCGGCAGAGGGCTGATGGATCATCACTTCAGCGTTGGGCAGAGCATAACGCTTGCCGGGAGTACCGGCAGAAAGCAGGAACGCACCCATGCTGGCTGCCATACCGATGCAGATGGTGGAAACATCGCACTTGATGTAACGCATCGTATCGTAAATGGCCATGCCGGCCGTGACAGAGCCGCCGGGGCTATTGATATAAAGCTGAATATCCTTGTCAGGGTCCTGAGCTTCCAGATAAAGCAACTGAGCAACAACAAGGCTGGCAGTGGTATCATTCACTTCCTCGCCGAGAAAGATGATTCGATCATCCAGCAGGCGGGAAAAGATGTCATAAGACCGCTCACCACGGCTGGTTTGCTGAACAACATAAGGAACTAAGCTCATTTTATTACTCCTTTTACAATGCGGTCCGGGATTATTTGGAAAGGGACCGCTAAAAGTATATCCTTCCGGATGGAAGGATATACCTGCGGAAACATTTAATTACTCGGCATCTGCGGCGGGAGCAACAGCGACAGCGGAGTCATAGACCACCTTAGTGGCGGCAACCAGACGCAGCTGACGGACGATCTCGGTCTCAGGCACGGCAGCCTTGACCACATCCATCTCCATGCTGTACTGATCGCACAGCTTCTGGTACTCAGCCTCGATCTCCTCAGCAGTGGGCTCGATCTTCTCAGCGTCGGCAACGGCGGTGAAGATCAGGTCGCCCTGAATCTGACGCAGAGCGCCGACCTTGGCGTTCTCACGGAACTCGGCGCGGTTGGAGCCCATCATCTGCAGATACTGATCCAGAGTGATGCCGGCGCCCTTCATGCGCTGCTCGTAATCCTCGACCACACGGTCAGCCTCGAACTCGACCATAGCATCGGGGACCTCCATCTCGGTGGTCTCAATCAGCTTGGTCAGGATAGCGCCCTCAAACTCACGGTTGGCGTTCTCCTCACGGCGCTCACGCAGCTTCTTCTCCAGATCGGCCTTGAACTCATCCAGAGTATCGAACTCGGACACATCCTTAGCGAACTCGTCGTCGATCTCGGGAACCTGAGCTTCCTTGACCTCGTGCACGGTAACCTTGAAGGTTGCAGCGGCACCGGCCAGCTCCTCAGCTCCGTAATCCTCGGGGAAGGTCACATTGACTTCCTTCTCCTCGCCGGCGGACACGCCAACCAGCTGATCCTCGAAACCAGGGATGAAGGAACCAGAACCCAGCTCCAGGGGGAACTGCTCGCCCTTGCCGCCCTCGAAAGCGACGCCGTCCTTGAAGCCCTCGAAGTCGATGACAACAGTGTCACCGTTCTGAGCGGCACGCTCGACAGCGACCTGACGGGTAGCACGGGTGATGAAGGGCTTCAGCTCAGCCTCGACATCCTCGGGAGTGATGACGACCTCAGCCTTGGGGGCCTCGACGCCCTTGTACTGACCCAGCACGGGCACAGGACGGACAGCGATGGTAGCCTCAAAGACGAAACCGTCCTTGCTCAGCTCCTTCACCTCGACAGAGGGATAGCCGACCATGTCCAGACCGGACTCCTTGACGGCGTCGGTCAGAGCGACAGGATACAGGTCATTGATTGCGTCCTCATAGAACACATCGGCACCATACATCTGCTCCACCAGCTTGCGGGGAGCCTTGCCCTTGCGGAAGCCGGGCAGAGCGATAACGCTTTTATTCTTGCGGTAGACCTTCTCGACAGCAGCGTCAAACTCCTCGGCGCCAACTTCGATGGTCAGAACTGCGGTGTTCTTTTCTTTCTTTTCCACATTCTTCAGATTCATTGGTTTCTTCCTCCTATATGCCCCGAAGGGCAAAATATGCGTTGGTCACACAATATCATGCCTATTCTAGCAGAATAGTGCAGAAAATGCCAGTCTTTTTTTTAGTTTTCACAAATTTTTAACGGATGAAAACCCAGATAGTCACCGGAAACCAGATGGTATTCTACGGAACCATGCAATCCTTCGATGGCAAGGCGGTGGCTTTCGCTGTGCAGGTGCCCGTAATAGCAGGCTTTGACCTGATATTTTTCCAGCAGTGCAATGATTTCATCGCAGTGATACCCACGATACAGGGGCGGATAATGGAGAAAGGCCAATTTCTGCTTCTCCCCTGCCGCTTTCAGCGACGCTTCCAGCCGCATCAGTTCCCGATGGAACACTTTTTGGTTGTGTCCCTGCTTATCCTCGTCAATAAACCAGCCCCGGGTACCGCAAATGGCATATTCGCCATATTCATAGCAGTTATTGTGAAGCAGGTTCAAGGTGGTGAAGCCATGATCTGCCCAGAACTGATAGGTTTTATTGCCCGTCGTCCACCAATAGTCATGGTTTCCTTTTAAGATGATCTTTCGTCCGGGAAACGAGTCGATGAATGCAAAATCTTCCGTCGATTCCTCCAAACTCATGCCCCACGAAATGTCACCGGCCAACACCAAAGTGTCTTCGTCCTTCAAGACGGAAAGCCCCTCTCGGAGCTTGTCCACATAACCCGTCCACTTCCCTCCAAACACATCCATGGATTTTTTGGAGCGAAACGACAGGTGCGGATCTCCCAATACATACAGCGCCATATCAGTTCAAGAAGTCCAGAACCACATCGGAAAGCTGCTCTTTTTCGACACACAGATCAAAACGCGGACGCTTGTTCTTCAACTTTTCCAGCGGTGCAGGAGTAGGTACATGGGTGACCTCACTCAGGCGATCCAGCAGAGCAATTCCATCAGGCAGATCGGTTTCACCGATGGATTCCAACACGGTATCACAGAATTTAAACGGACTTGCCGTAGAGGCAACGATAGTAACCGTAGAATCGCCAGTGGCGGCTCGATACTGCTCACGCACATGGACACCGACGGCAGTATGGGTATCCATCAGATAACCATGCTTTTCCCAATGTGCACGGATCGTATCCTTGGTCTGTGCTTCGTCTGTATAACCGGCAGCAAAGCAGGCAGAAATTTTCTCTTTCAGTTCATCATTCACTTCATAGCGGCCGACGGTATTCAGCTGATTCATGTAATCCGACACCAACTCCGCATCTTCCCCGGACATAGCATACAACAGTCGCTCCAGATTACTGGAAATGAGGATGTCCATAGAGGGAGAAACCGTATTGTAGAAGGGACGATTTCGGTCATAGACACCGGTCGTCAGGAACTGAGTCAGAACATTGTTGCTATTGGAGGCACAAATCAGCTTGCCAACAGGAAGCCCCATCAGCTTAGCATAGTATGCAGCAAGAATATTGCCGAAATTTCCCGTAGGGACGCAGATATTGACCGCATCACCCATGGAAACCGCACCCTGCTTCACCAGATCCACATAGGCGGAAATATAATAAACAATCTGCGGCAGGACACGCCCCCAGTTGATGGAATTAGCAGAAGAGAAGAAATAGCCTCTCTCATTCAGCGTTTCCCGCAGCTGTTCATCGGAAAACAGTCGCTTAACACCGGTCTGGGCATCGTCAAAGTTGCCCACCACGGAACAGACGCCCACATTCCTGCCTTCCTGCGTGCGCATCTGCAGCTCCTGAATCTCGGAAACGCCATCCTTGGGATAGAACACCATAATACGGGTCTGATCCACATCTTTAAAGCCTTCCAGTGCGCCCTTGCCGGTATCACCGGAGGTTGCCACCAAAATACAGGCAGTGCGGGTTTCCTCATTCTTTTTCAGAGATGCGGAGAGCAGATGGGGCAGCATCTGCAGCGCCATATCCTTAAAAGCACAGGTAGGACCGTGCCAAAGCTCCAGACAATAGGTATTCTCATCCAGCTTGCGGACAGGAGCAACTTCAGGGGCGTCGAATTTATCATCGCTGTACGCCTTTTCCGCATAGGAAAGCAGTTCCTCCTGAGAGAAGCCGTCCAAATAAAGCCCCATCACATAGGCGGCACGCTGCTGATAATTGAGATCCTTCAGTTTCTCCAGCGCACCTTCCGGCAGCGTGGGAATCTGCTGAGGAACGAACAGGCCGCCCTCTCTGGAAAGACCCTGTGCAATGGCTTGGGCAGGGGTAAACTGAAGTTGTTTATTTCTGGTACTCAGGTAGTACATACCTCACTCACCATCCTCATCAGATTATTGAAGTAGAGGTCCCGGAGCAAATCTTCGGGATAGTTGTGCTTGAGCAGATACTCGTAAAAGTCGATCCAGCTCCACGCTCCATTAAAACCCTCCGGAAGATCGGAGCAACCATCCCAATCACCCCCCAAAGCCACGGTCTTTGCTCCGCCCAAGTCCAGAAAATGGTCCAGATGGCGGCGCAGCGTGTCCATGGTGACAGGCTCTGTGCCAAGAAAAGCACTGTAACAGTTTAGTCCGACAATACCTCGATGTTCAATTATCGCATTAAATTGTCTGTCGGTCAAGTTTCTTGTATGGAAAAACTCAGCTCGGGAATTGGAATGGCTTGCCATGATGGGCTGCGTGGAATGCTCGATGATATCCCAGAATCCGGGATCAGACAGATGGGATACATCCACAATCATGCCAAGCTGATTCATCCGCTCCACAAACCGAATTCCCTGCTCGCTGAGTCCTCGCTCCGGTTCGTCCGTATGACTACCGGAGAGCAGATTTGCGTGGTTCCATGTGAGATTCACCGCCCGGACGCCTTGCTGATAGGCCCATTCCAGCTTCTCCAAATCACAGCAAAGCAGCTCGGCTCCTTCCACAGAAAGAAGCGCCGCCAGTTTGTGTTCTTCCGCGGCTTTTTCAATCTCCGTTCCGCTGCGGCAATGCGCAACACGATCTGCATAGCGGGCGCACTCCTGACGGAATGCGGCAAACTGAGCGGCAACGCTCTCCTCGAATCCAAGTTGGGCAGTATCATAATAAAGAGCAAAAAACTGAGCCGCCGGGGCACAGCCGGAAAGACGATCCAGATTCCACTGGTCGGTATTTTCATTCAGATGCCGTCCGTCTTTGCGGACAATGCGACTGATGGTATCACAATGTGCGTCAAAATAAGGAATCGACATACCACACCTCACCAAAAAGCCTGCTCAATATAGTTCAGCTTCGGACGCTTGGTTTCTATTCCATCCGGCGCATACACTTCGGCCACATCAAAGCGGCACTGATAGGAAGCATACTCCGAATGCTGAGAAAGAAAATATTCGGCCGTAATGCGGATGCGGCGCTGTTTGGGCAGGGTCACCTGCTCCATGGCCGCAGAAAAATGGTCATTCTTGCGAAGCTTGACTTCCACAAATGCCAGCACATCGCCCTTTTGGGCAATCAGGTCAATTTCCCCCATGCGACAGCGAAAGCCGGCGGCAAGCAGCCGGTAGCCGTGCTTGGTCAGCCACTTCCCTACCTGCGCTTCGCCCCATTTTCCAACCAAGGTTGTATTGCTGCTCATAGATTCTTCAGAAAGGTCAGCCGATGGATGGGACACGGACCGTATTTGCGCAGCATTTCATAATGCAGCTTTGTGCCGTAGCCCTTGTGCTGTTCAAATTTATATTCCGGATACTTCTCCGCCATGTCCAGCATATACCGGTCACGGGCGACCTTAGCCAGAATGGATGCGGCGGAGATCGACGCCGAAAGGCTGTCCCCTTTGACCACCATGCGATTGGGAATGGAGATTCCCTTGTTGCGGTTGCCGTCAATCAGGGCAAAGTCCGGCACAGGAGAAAGCTGATGAATGGCAAGGTCCATGGCCTTCATCCGGGCGTTGAGAATATTGATCTCGTCGATTTCCTTCTCATCCACCGAGGCAATGGCCCATGCGACGGCCTGCTCCTTGATCTGGTCAAACAGCACCTCACGACGCTTCGGGGTGACTTTTTTGGAATCTGTCAGGTACGGAAGATCATATTCCTCCGGCATGATAACCGCTGCGGCGTAGACGGCTCCGGCTAAGGGGCCGGCGCCGGCCTCGTCGCAGCCGCACACGACAGCATAGCCCTGCTGATGCGCTTCATGCTCCAGCGTGAGAAATTCGTTGATCATATTACTTCACTTCCTCAGGATATTCCAAGGTGAACCGACCCAGCACGCAGGAGCGGTACTCTTCCAGCAGGACACGGCTCATGCGCTCGAAGTTCACTTCGCCGCCGGAAATCAGGAATCCACGCTTACGAGCGGCAGCCTCCACCAGCTCCCAACCCTGAGCTCCCTCAGGAATCTCAATTTTATAGCGAGTGGTGATGGCTTCGGGATAACGAGCCGCCAGCAGAGCCATCAGGTTGCAGGCCAGCTCTTCGACATCCATAATATCGTCCTTGACTGCGCCGGTATAGGCCAGATTCATGCCAATGGACTGATCTTCAAATTTAGGCCAGAGGATGCCCGGAGTGTCCAGCAGCTCCATGCCGCTGTCCACGGTGACCCACTGCTTACCACGGGTCACACCGGGTCGGTTCTGGGCGATGGCGGATTTGCGGCGAGCCACCTTATTGATAAAGGTAGATTTGCCCACATTCGGAACGCCGACCACCATGGCTCTCACCTTTCGACCGACTTGCCCCTTGGCGGCCCATGATTCGATTTGCTCCTTGAGCAGGCCACGGACAACGGGAGAGAACTGATTCACGCCTTTGCCGGAGTTTGCGTTGGTTTCAATCACCGACCAGCCCTTGCCACGGAAGTACTCCGTCCAAGCCTTATTGCCTTCCGGATCGGCCTGATCGGCACGGTTCAGGATGATGAGGCGGGGCTTGTTCCCCAGAAGCTCATCCAAGTCCGGATTACGGCTGGAGATGGGAATACGGGCGTCCACGATTTCTGCGACCACATCCACCATCTTTAAGTTTTCTGCGATCATTCTGCGGGTTTTGGCCATATGGCCGGGGTACCACTGCACATGCATCTCATGTCACCTGCTTATCTATAAATTTCGTTTGAAAATTAGCTCTGAATACGCAAAAAGGAGCGGTTTCCCGCTCCCATTTTTGCATTGAGAATTACAGCTTCTCCTTGACCTTAGCTGCCTTACCCACGCGATCGCGGAGATAGTACAGCTTGGCACGGCGGACCTGGCCACGACGGACGGTCTCAACCTTAACCACATTGGGGGAGTTGACGGGGAAAACCTTCTCCACGCCAACGCCGTAGGAAACACGACGGACAGTGAAGGTCTCGCCGACACCGCCATGCTTCATAGCAATGACAGTACCCTCGAAGATCTGGATACGCTCCTTGGAGCCTTCCTTAATCTTGATGTGCACACGGACGGTGCTACCAACTTCGATCTCGGGACGCTCGCTCTTGATGTTCTGTGCATTCAACACATCGATCAGATTGCTCATATGAGTATTCCTCCTGTTTTATAGGCGTTCGTGCGTCATAATCTAAAAAAGCGCAGAGGAACACCCTTTATTAACCGTGATATTTTACCATGCAATTTTACAAAAAGCAAGGGCTTTAGCGGAAAATTTCAAAATTTTCGTCCAGCACTTCTCTGCGTTCATAGGCAGCAAAATCAGGCTTAAAATCAGGGCACTGAGCCACTGCGGTGGAAATCAGCAAATCGGGATTCAGGCCGGGGTTCTGAGCAGCCAAAACCGCATGAACCACAAGCTCATTTCCATCGGTTTCTGCCTCCAACGAGTGGATCAGAGGAATCAAATCCAGTTCAGTATAGCCTTTCTTTGCTTTTTTCGAGGGCTTCTGGATCACCAGAGAATCCACTCGATACAGGTTCAGCAAGGTATCCGCAGCCGCCTCCGGGATGCCCCGGTCAAAGCTGAGTCGGCAGTCCCACTGAAGATAACGAATATTGCGGCAGGGATTTTCCGCCTC
>RCNI01000487.1_pt1 | contig 44640 bp, 34 predicted proteins | sample 2041151 | NCBI WGS metagenome assembly RCNI01 (sample SAMN09708214, study PRJNA481090) | feces metagenome | isolation source: feces | place: Antarctica: Albino Rookery
TCAGAATCTTTCATCTTCTCGCCTACCATGTCAATGGCATCGTAAAAAATAGAATACGCGATACTCTTCTTTCCCTGCAACATAAGATTATTCACGAAACGTGTTACATTGACGTCGTGAAATTTTGGATCAGGAAGTAGAATCCTCTTTCTTGGCTTCGCTTTTCTCATTTTTGAAAAAATTAAGATAAAATTAAATTGAAAAATTACTTCTTAGATTTCTTTGGTCTCTTGGCACCATATAGAGAGCGGGACTGAGTCCTGCCTTCTACACCAGCTGTATCCAAAGCTCCTCTAAGGATGTGGTAACGTACACCAGGAAGGTCTTTTACACGGCCTCCACGAACAAGCACGATGGAGTGCTCCTGAAGGTTGTGGCCCTCTCCTGGGATGTAAGCATTGACCTCTTTGGAGTTTGTCAACTTAACACGCGCAACTTTACGCATTGCTGAGTTAGGTTTTTTAGGAGTGGTAGTGTAAACACGTACACAAACTCCTCTCTTCTGAGGGCATGCATCCAACGCACGAGACTTACTCGTGTACTCGATAACCTCGCGTCCTTTGCGGACTAATTGTTGAATTGTTGGCATAAATGATTATAAATCTTTAATTTATGTTAATCCCTATTTTTAGGGGGTGCAAATATACATATATAAAATGAAAATACAAAGGTTTTTGTCTTCTTAAATCTTTAAACGTGTTGATTATCAGTATTTCTATGTCAGAATGTGGTGAAGCCGGAGTATTTTTAATATATTTGACAACGTCTAGATGAATAAATTATGAAAAAGCTTTTCAGTGTTTTGTTTTCTGTTTTCGCCGTGACTTCTATTCTTGCGCAGGGAACAGGAAAAACTGCCGGTCGGGATGCTGACAGGTATGCAAGAACCCCAAATTACGGACAGGCTGCTCGTTTTTCCCAAGAGAATATTCAGAGAATGGTGTTTTCTACGAAGGTGCAGCCAATCTGGTTCCAAAATTCAGATCGGTTCCTTTATAGTTGGAAAACGTCCCAAGGAAATAATCTTTATTTGGTGGATCCGGACAAGGGCACACGGAAGGCTGTTTTTGATATGCCGCGTTTGGCTATGCGTCTGACGGAAATTGTGAAAGATCCGATGGATGCCCAGCATGTTCCGATGGAAAATCTCAAATTGGAGGAGGATCGTTACCTCACTTTCACTGTTGCAAGTACTCAGAAGAGAAAATTTGCGGAAGGAGATACGACCGCACTGGCCAGGGAGAAGAGAGGAAGTCTTCAGACATTTCATTTCCGTTATGATCTTCAGACAGGAGAGCTGGAGGACCGAACTTTGGAAGTGCAGGATCGGCAGGCTCTTTACCCTGATTTTGCAGTAATTGCTCCAGACGGTACGCAGGGAGTCTACGTGAAGGGCAATGATCTGTTCCTTATGGATTCCACCAATCTCCGCAAAGCGGCGGCGGACCCGAATGACAGCACCTTGGTGGAAATACGTCTGACAAACGACGGATCCCATGATTTCAGCTGGGGCGCCGACAACTATATGGGCAATACTACGGTGGATTCGACCAAACGGATTCCGCCTGCCTTCATTGTCTGGTCTCCTGACTCCAAACGATTCGCCACACTCAGATGGGACATGTCCAAGGTCAAGGATTATTGGGTGATCAATTCCTTGTCCATGCCTCGTCCTACCTTGGAAACTTATAAATATCAGATGCCAGGAGAGCCTGGTCCGGAGGGGCATCTGTATATATGCGATGTGGCTAAAAAAACATTCAGGCACATTAAGACAGCCGCATTCAAGGATCAGGATCTTTCCTTCGAATACGCCCCTTCCCGGAAGGAGAACCAGTACAAGGAACAGACTCCTTGCGTGAGGGAATGGAAGGGCGATGAGAAGGGCTTCTATCTTTGGAGGCAGAGCCGTGACATCCATCGCGTGGATTTATGTTATGTGGATGTAGAGAAGGATTCTGCAGAAGTGGTATTGGAGGAAAGGATGAATACCTATGTGGAGACTCGTCCGATTGTTTTGCTGGATGGAGGCAGGCAGTTCATTCATTGGTCTGAACGGAATGGTTGGGCCAACCTTTATTTGTATGATGCAGATGGTACTATGGTCAGAAATCTGACGGAGGGACCTTATCATGTGGAAGAAGTGAGAGGCGTCAATGAAAAGGACGGTTATGTCGTGTTCTCGGCTTCTGGTGTCAATCCGGATGAAAATCCATACCAGATGCATACTTATAAAGTAGGACTGAAGGGCGGAGAAATCAGTCAGCTGGATATGGACGATATGGATGTGTCGGCTTTGGTAACTGAAAATGGCCGCTATTTCATAGCGAATTATTCAAGAGTGGACCATCAGCCGGGTTCGATACTTTACAATGCCAGGACCGGCCGGAAAGTGATGGATTTGGAAGAGGCGGATTTTTCTCTGCTGATGGCTTCTGGCTATAAATTTCCAGAACGCTTCAAGGTGAAGGCTGAAGATGGCGTGACCGATTTGTGGGGAGTAATGTACAAGCCGTTTGATTTTGACTCCACCAAGGTCTATCCAATTTGTGATTATGTTTATCCGGGGCCACAAGTAGAGGGCAACAATATTTCATGGAGTGCCGGTATGACCCGTACAGACCGTCTTGCACAATTGGGCTTCATTGTGGTGACCGTCGGCAACCGAGGTGGGCATCCGGCCCGTTCCAAATGGTATCACAATTATGGCTACGGCAATTTGAGGGACTATGGTTTGGCTGACCAGAAATATGCTATCCAGCAGCTGGCTGCCAGGTATCCTTTTATTGATATTGACCGAGTTGGCATACATGGACATTCAGGCGGTGGTTTCATGTCAACAGCCGCTATTCTCACTTACCCTGATTTCTTTAAAGTGGCGGTATCTTGTGCTGGCAATCATGACAATACAATCTATAACCGGTGGTGGAGTGAGCAACATCATGGCATTAAGGAAAAAGTGGAAAACGGAGACACTACTTTTGTCTATCAGATAGAAACGAATCAGGAATTGGTCAAGAACTTGAAAGGCCATCTGCTTCTGGTCCATGGAGATACAGATAACAATGTGAATCCGGCCAATACCATCCGCGTGGTGAATGCGCTGATTCGTGCCAACAAGCGTTTTGATATGCTTTTCTTGCCGGGGAAAAGGCATAGTTTTGGAGATATGAATGAATATTTCTTCTGGAAAATGGCTGATTACTACAGCGAATGGCTGATGGGTCAGAGCAAGAGGGGAGAAGTCGATATTGTAGAGATGAACAATGACAGATAAATGAAAGAGATGGAAAAGGACCTGCAATGGATTGTTACTAAAATTGACGGAAAGATTGCTTCCGTTTCGTTGGACTATCGGGCCTTCTCAGATCTCATGAAGCGGATTGTGGAGATTCCTGCTCGTGAGATAGATGAGATTACTTGCAGAAAGATTTCAACGGTCCAGTTGCTCCAATTGTCCGATACGTTGACATTGGATGATTTGAAATTAGTGGGGACTCCTTTTCAGGTTTATGTTTGGCAGCAACTGTTCAATCTGACCCACGGGGAAGATTCCCATCCGGAATTGATGAGTTATGCGACTTTTGCAAAGCGCATCGGAAAAGCCACGGCTGTTCGCCAAGTGGCGCATGCTATTGCACTCAATCCAATCTGTTTCATTGTGCCGTGCCATCTGGTCATACCGAAAGAGTCTATGGAAAGGCTGATGGGAATAGAGAGAGAAAATGGGTTGTTCAAATGGAAGGCCCTGTATATTGTAGATGAAAAAATCGATTATGGAGAATACATCTGCGGACGCGATGTCAAAAGGATGTTGATCCGAAAACAATTATATAAATTATGAGTATGAAAAAGATATTGAATCTGATAACCATGGCCTCTATGATGGTCGGAATGGTAGCCTGTGATCTTGATAAGGGATTGCAGACAGAATTTTGCAAAAAATACCAGTCCTTTGTATTGGAAGAAGGACGAAAAGAACATTTGGAAGTTCAGGTGGAAGTGGAATATGTCACAGGTGGAGTGAGGAAGGAACTGAAAGAAGAAATCAATCGGGTGGTGGTCGAAGCTGCGTTCGGCAATCAGTATGAAGCATTGACGGTTGAGGAAGCTGCTGGTCAGTTTGTCTCTGATGCTTGTGAGAACTATAAGGAAGCCAATGAAGATTTCTTGGAAGAAATGAAGAAAACTTCTGCAGAAGGAGGGGAATTGGAAGAGCTGAGTTATGCTGCTTTCAATTGGATGACCAAGGTGGAAGCCAGTTTTCTTCCTCCATATCAGCATTATTTGTCCTATTTGGTGGAGTCGTATACTTATGAAGGGGGGGCTCATGGGATGAGTTCCAAAATTCCTGTTGTAATAGACCGTCAGACAGGAAAAGTTGTCAGTGAAGAAGATTTGTTTGTGCCTGACTATCAGGCTCAGTTGGCAAGACTTTTGACCAGTTGCCTCCACGATTCTTTTGAAAATGAGGAAGACTATGAATGTCTGTTCACGAAAGACATCAAGCCCAATGGCAGTTTCTATCTGATTCCGGAAGGCGTGGTCTATGTATATGGCGCATATGATATTGGTCCATATTATCTTGGAAATATTGAGGTGAAGGTGCCATGGGAAGAGTTGGAAGATATTTTGAAATAACAGTTTAATTAATATAAGATGTTCAATAAAGAGGTTTATGAAAACCGGCGCAAAGCACTCATTTCAAAAATGTGTGCTGCCGCCGCAGAAGGTCAGAGAGGTCTTGCCATTTTTATCGGCAATGTAGATGCTCCTGCTCAGTATAAGGATAATTGCTATAAGTTCAGACAAGATAGTACATGGCTATATTTTTGGGGTTTGGACAATCCTGGCTATGCGGCCATCATTGATTTGGACAATGGTGTAGAGATTATATATGCCGATGACATTGAAATCGGAGATATTATCTGGATGGGGCCGCAACCGTCTGTCAGCTCTTTGGCTGCGAGTGTAGGTGTGGACCGTTCCGCTCCGTCTGATGCCTTCGGAAAGGCTGTTTCTGAGGCCATTGCCCATGGCAGGAGAATCCATTTCGTACCTGCCTCAAGATATTACAATGTCCTGAAATTGAGAGAACTTGGATTGGATGACAAGAAACCTTCCGTCGACTTGATCAAGGCTATCATCTCACTTCGTCTCATCAAGGAACCTTGTGAGATAGCCCAGCTGGACGATGCCTGTAATCTTGGTTATGAGATGCATACGGTGGCGAGAAACAATGTCCGTATCGGAATTTTGGAGCAGGAAATTGTTGGAAAGATGGATGGCATGACCCTTGGTAAGGGTTGGGGTGTATCCTTTCCTACTATTTTGTCCCAGCATGGAGAAACCTTGCACAATCACCTTCATGACAAGATTGTCGAACCTGGCAAACTTATGGTGATTGATGCAGGTTGTGAGAACAATATGCACTATCCTTCTGATCATACGAGAACCCTTCCTACAAGCGGAAAATTCACGTCTAAGCAGAGAGATATCTATCAGATTGTATGTGATTGCAATAATTACGCTTTCAGTCAGACCCGTCCGGGTGTTGCATATCGTGATGTGCACATTAAAACCATGAGGATGATGCTTGAAAGACTGTCCGCCCTGGATATTGTCAGAGGAGATATCGATTCCATGGTAGAGATCGGAATTGCCGGTCTTTTCCAACCACATGGTCTGGGCCATGCTATTGGTCTGGATGTCCATGATATGGAGGATTATGGAGAAAATTTCGTTGGATATGATGAGGATCAGACCAGATCTTCTCAATTAGGACTGGGAAGTCTTCGTATGGCACGTAGATTGGTTCCTGGCAATGTCATTTCAGATGAGCCGGGTATCTATTTCATTCCAGCCCTCATTGAACTTTGGAAGAAAGAAGGCACGGACAAGGGATTTGTCAACTATGCCAAACTGGAGGAATACTACGATTTCGGTGGAATTCGTCTGGAAGACGATGTTTTGGTCACTTCTGACGGTGCGCGTCGTCTGGGCGACCAGAGATTGCCTATAGAGCCGGATGAGGTGGAAGAGGCAATGAAAAGGTAGTTTTTGGGTTGGTTTAAGAGAAGAAGGCCAGATGTTTGCTTGCATCTGGCCTTCTTCTATCTTTCTGAGATGATGAATTATCCAATCAGTCCTTTTTGAAGAAGTATTTCGGCAATTTGCACTGCGTTGGTTGCCGCTCCCTTTCTGATATTATCTGCGACACACCAGAAATTAATTCCGTTCTTTATTGAGGAATCTCTTCTAAGACGACCCACAAAGACTTCATCTTTTCCAAGTGAAGAAAGAGGCATCGGGTATTGGTTCTGATCAGGACAATCTATGATGATAATTCCTGGGGTGTCCTGCCAGATTTGTCGAACATCTTCCAAGGTGAACTCCTTCTCAAATTCTACATTGATGGATTCGGAATGTCCGCCTAAGACCGGAACTCTTGCGGCAGTTGGGCTGACCCCAATTGTTTCATCTGCCAGAATCTTGTGAGTTTCATCTACCATCTTTTGCTCTTCTTTCGTGTAACCTGTATCCAAAAATGAATCGATATGTGGGATTACATTTTCATCAATGGGATAAGGATAGAAAGCCGGATATTCTCCCCATTTCATCCCTTTCCTTTCCGCTTTCATCTGGGCGACGGCCTTATTACCAGAACCCGTGACAGATTGATAGGTGGAAACGACGATTCTTCGGATGGTAAATGCTTGATGTAGCTTATATAGTGGAAGCAACATCTGAATAGTTGAGCAGTTCGGGTTGGCAATGATATAATCGTCTTTTTCCAATACTTCAGGGTTGATTTCTGGAATCACCAGTTTTTTGGTTGGATCCATTCTCCAATAGGAAGAATTGTCGACAACTCTGCAGCCTACGGATGCAAATTTTGGAGCAAGTTCCGCGGAAACAGTTCCACCAGCCGAAAAGATGGCCAGTTGAGGTTGGGCGGCAATGGCTTGTTCCGCAGAAATGATTTCATATTCTTTTCCTTTGAAGGAAATGATTTTGCCGACAGACTTTTCCGAAGCGACCGGAAGAAGTTTGGTGACGGGGAAATGTCGTTCTTCCAACACTTCCAGCATTCTGGTTCCCACAAGGCCTGTAACGCCCACGACTGCAACTTTCATGATTCTTTTTCTTTTGTTTTATCTTCAAAATTAGAAATTTACATGAAAATGTCAAAATCAGAGTGGGAGAGGAGTGGCATATCGCTATAATATTTTGTAACTTAGCATATTGAAAATTGATAGACTATGGAAAATAAAAAAATAATTTTGACGGGTGACCGTCCTACCGGCCGACTCCATATCGGACACTATGTCGGCTCACTCCGCAACCGTGTCAATATCCAGAATGCTGGAGATTATGACAAGATGTTTGTGTTCATTGCTGATGCACAGGCACTTACAGATAATTTTGAGAATCCGGAGAAGGTCCGTCAGAATGTGATTGAAGTTGCATTGGACTATCTTTCTGTCGGACTGGATCCTTCCAAGGTGACCATGTTCATCCAGAGCCAGATTCCAGAACTGACCGAATTGGCTTTCTACTATATGAACTTGGTGACGGTGGCCAGACTTCAGAGAAATCCGACTGTCAAGAGTGAGATCAAGATGAGAGGATTTACTCCGGAAGATGGAGGTGATCAGGTCTTCGGAAGCGGTCTTCCTGTCGGCTTTTTCACTTACCCGATTTCACAGGCGGCAGATATCACCGCATTCAAGGCGAATGTCGTTCCGGCCGGTGAGGATCAGAAGCCGATGATAGAGCAGACCGTCGAGATTGTCCGCAAATTTAACAGCATATATGGTGAAGGCACTTTGGTGGAGCCGGAAATCATGCTCCCAAGCAATAGTGCTTGTTTGAGACTTCCGGGAACGGACGGCAAGGCCAAGATGTCCAAATCTTTGGGTAACTGCATCTATCTGTCCGATTCAGCTGCTGATCTGCACAAGAAGGTCATGTCCATGTATACCGACCCAACCCACTTGAATGTTGCAGATCCAGGTCATGTGGAAGGCAACTGTGTCTTTACTTATCTGGATGCTTTCTGTCACGATGAGCATTTTGGACTTTACATGCCTGATTATGCTTGTCTGGACGAGATGAAAGAGCATTACAGAAGGGGTGGATTGGGAGATGTCAAATGTAAGAAGTTGCTTGAAAAGATTTTGAATGAGACCCTTGAACCAGTGAGAAACCGCAGAACTGAACTGGAAAAGGACATTCCTGCCATTTATGAAATTTTGAAGAAAGGAAGTGAAGCAGCCAGAGAAGTGGCTGCCTCTACAGTGGAAGATGTCAAGAATGCAATGAAGATCAATTACTTCAAAGATGCAGAACTGATTCGCGGCCAGGCAGAGAAGTTTGCAAAATAAAGACTAAATGTTGTTCTTGTCCAGAAGCCGGTAGCTGGCCGCCTCGACCAGATGTCGTACTTGTATGTCAGGAACAAGTTCAATGTCAATGAGTTGGGTGGATGTTGGGCCGGTATCCCGGTTCGACATCCATGTTTTTTCATCTCGTGCCGCTTCCAGATCTGCTATCGTTCGTGCCAGTTTGATGATTCGGGTAAATGCTCTGGCTGACAGCCCCATATTCTCAATCAGTTTTTCCATTCGTTGTCTGCATTCGTCAGAAAGGGGACAGTATTGGTTGAGTTGCCGGTTGTTCATTTCTGCATTGGTAAAGATGCTTTCTCCTTGGAAACGAATTTCCTGTATCTTTCGGGCACGGATTACTCTTTGGGCTATTTCTGCACTTGTTTCATTGTGGAAGGCGTCTTTGTTCTGGACCAGCAGATCTGCATGGACGGCATTGAGCCAAAGTTGGATATCAATTCGGTCCATAATAGGACCGGAAAGACGTGACAGATAATTGGTTCGCTGTCCCACTGAGCAGGAGCAGCGATCTCCTTCTCCATAATAGCCGCAAGGACAGGGATTGGCCGCAGCAACCAACATGAATGAAGCTGGATAATCTATTTTGGAGTGGAGGCGTGAAATAGTCACTTTCCGATCTTCCAGTGGAGCCCGCAGGGCTTCAGCTACATTACGGGGAATCTGTGTGAATTCGTCCAGGAAAAGTACTCCGGATTGTGCAAGGGATATTTCTCCCGGCATGATATTGTCACCAGCTCCACCGCCAATTAAGGCTGAAAGAGAGGCACTGTAATGAGGTGTCCGGAAAGGTCGTTGATGAATAAGTCCGTCTGTTCCGAGTCGTTTTCCTGCTACGGAGTAGATTTTGCTGGCAATGATGGCCTCTTCCCGGCTTAAAGGGGGCAGGATTCCTGGCAGGGCTTTTGCGAGAGAACTTTTTCCTGATCCCGGTGTTCCGATCATGATGACATTATGATTTCCGGCTGCCGCTATTTCCAGCCCTCTTTTGGCTTTTTCTTGTCCGATGATTTCAGAAAAATCCATTGTGTCGGGATGAGAGGGAAGAGGCTTGTCGAAGTTGCCTTTCAGGACTTTTTGGGGGAAGAATTGTCCTGAGAATTTTTGGCCTTCCAGGACCGATGGTAAATCATCTCCCGTTTCTTTCGCTAGAATAAAAAGGACATCGGCCAGAGTGGTTACCCCATAGAGTGGAATGTCATAACATCCGGCAGCCTCTTTTGCAGATTCTTCTGGAAAAATACAGGCTTTCATTCTCAGCTTTTGGGCCATTTCTGCCATTGGAAGAACTCCTTGGATGGGTCTGATGCCTGCATCCAATCCTAATTCTCCCATGATTAGGAATTGGCTCATATCGGGCAATGTCATTTGTCCGGAGGCCGCTATGATTCCCAAAGCGATTGGAACGTCAAAGCCACTTCCTTTTTTATGCAAGTCTGCCGGAGCCAGATTGATGACAATCTTTTTTCCGGGAATCTTGAAACCCAGACTTTGCAGGGCAGTCATAGTTCTCAGCAGGCTTTCTTTGACAGCGACGTCTGCCAGTCCGACCAGATGGACTCCCAGTCCACGGGTAACGTCCACTTCTACGGTTATGGGAACTGCCTCTATTCCGATACATTTTGCGCCAATGATATGGATGAGCATAATTTGATGTTTATATGATTGAATGCCTTTTTGACGAAGATGGAAATTATAAGTATCCGATGAGATAAAGATCAGATAATTCAGAGATAAGATTTGTAAAAAAAAATGTTGCTTTTTTATTCCAGAAGAGCGGATGAGGATAAGAATCAGAAAAAAACGCCTTTGGAAATATTCCCAAAGGCGTTGCTTTAATTTGTTGAAAAGAATGTGTTATCTTTTGTAGATACCGAACAGGGCAGAACCGCTTCCAGACATGGCGGCATAGACCGCTCCGCTGTCATAGAGAGATTGCTTGACCGCAGCCAGTTCCGGGTGTTTGGCAAAAATGGAAGTCTCGAAGCTGTTCTGCAACCGGCCTTTCCATTCTTCGACAGGAAGGGAAAGGGTCTTCCGGATGGACGGCAGATCTTCCGACAACTGTATATTGGAATAAGCATCTTTGGTGGAGATACTCAAGTCTCCTGGAAAGATAATCTGGATTTCATAATCTTCCAGATGGAGGTCGAAAGGTGTGAGAACTTCTCCTCTTCCTTCCCCAATCATCGGTCGGTTGTAGATGAAGAAGGCGCAGTCGCTTCCAATTCTGGCGGCATAGCATGCCAGCTTTTTCTCATCCAGGCCCAGCTGGAAAAGTTCATTGAGCATCTTGAGCGCAAAGGCTCCATCCGCGGAACCGCCACCGAGTCCGGCCCCTACCGGAGAATTCTTTTCCAAAAACATCTTGACGGCAGGCAGCTGGAAATCCGTATCTAGCAGGGTATAGGCCTTGGCACACATATCCTTGAGAGGATTCCAGCCGACCCCTTCTTTCCGAGCGATGGTGATCATCAGTTTTCCGTCCGGAGAAATGGCCTGGACCATATTGTCTTCTCCATAGAGGGCAAACAATCTGGAGGAGGTGGTGCTGAAGTCATCCCCTGTGATGATTTCCAGCGTATCGGAAAAACTGTTGTTCGGATAGAACAATGTTTCCAGATCGTGATAGCTGTCGCTGCGCTTGCGCAGGACATTCAATCCCAGATTAATTTTTATGTTCGGATGTGTGACCATATTTCTGTCAATTGGTTAGACTATTTTCCTGATACCTTCTTCGAGTTCCCTCTGGATAGCATCCCTTTCTTCGTCATTCATGACATGGGCTAGTACAGGAGCCATGAATGAGAGAGCCTGCAGCACTTTGGCCTCTTTTTCTGGAATACCTCTTGACCGCATGTAAAACTGCTCATCTTCGTTGAGGCTGCCGATGGTCGCACCATGGTTGCAGACCACGTCATCCGCATATATTTCAAGCTGAGGCTTGGTGTCCACATGGGCTTCCCGAGTGAGAAGGATGTTGCGGTTGAGCTGGTAAGCTTCTGTCTTCTGGGCATCTGGAGCGACGATGATCTTCCCAAAGAATTGGAATTGGGAAGATCCTCCGGCAATGCCGTTGACGAGTTGGTCGGAACTGCATTCTGGTGCTCTGTGATAGAATTCTGTCCGGATGCTGACCTTCTCCTGCCCGCCACAAAGGTAGATGGCAGATAGATTGATACTGGCTTGTGGACCAATCAGTTGTACTGTGATGGGGACATCTGCAGAAGCGCCCGGCATGACAAAGAAACAAATATCTGCCAAGGCACCTTCTTCCAGAATGATCTGGGTGAATGGAAGGCTGTCTGTATCTCTGAGTACGTAGGTGTCATGCAAGGACATTCCACGAGGAATGAGCATGGTACCGGGGCCGCTCACGATCGGCTTCTCTATATAATGACCGTAATCTCTATATCCCATGGCTAAAAAATATCATAACCTTTTTCTTCGATGGCCTCTACGATTTCAGCACCGCCGGTCTTGACAATTTTGCCGTCTTTCAATACATGGACGATATCAGGAGAGATGAGGTCCAGCAGACGCTTGTAGTGAGTGATGACAATGATGCTCTTGTCAGGAGTATGGAGTGAGTTGACACCTTCCGCAACAATCTTGAGGGCATCCACGTCCAATCCGCTATCGGTTTCGTCCAGAATGGAAAGGGTAGGGTCCAGCATGGCCATCTGGAAGATTTCATTGCGCTTCTTCTCGCCACCGGAGAAACCTACATTGACCTCTCTCTTGGCAAATTCGCTCTTCATCTTGACGAAAGCCATCTTCTCTTTCATGAATTTGAGGAACTCTCCTGCCTTGAGCGGCTCCAGTCCGTTGGCCTCTCTCTTGGCATTCAGGGCGGTCTTCATGAAATTGGTGATGCTCACTCCCGGAATCTCAATCGGATACTGGAAGGACATGAAGATACCTGCCCAGGATCTTTCTTCCGGACTCATCTCCAGCAGGTTCTTGCCCAGAAACTCAATGTTTCCCTCAGTGACCTCATACATCGGTTTTCCTGTCAGCACGGAGGATAGGGTGCTCTTTCCGGCACCGTTCGGTCCCATCACTGCATGGATTTCTCCTTTGCAGATATCCATATTGATGCCTTTCAGGATTTCCTTGTCTCCCACTCTGGCATGAAGATTTCTGATTTTCAGTAAAATATCTTTAGACATAATGTATATGTTTTAAGCTTTTTTGTTATAAAGTTTGTACCAATTGTAAAGAGAGGCGATACCGTTGATCAGGTAAAGTCCGCTCACAATCGGCATGAATATATGACCGACAGAAATGTGCAGGGCCATCTGGGAAATGTTCACCAGCAGCCAGGCGATCCAGCAATCCCATTTCTTGAGGGCGGCCAGGAACTGTGCCATCAGAATGAGGACGGTCACGCATGAATCCAGATAAGGTTTCGGGTCGGTCGGCAGCTTGTGATTGATGATCCATCCCCAAAGGAATGCGATGATCAGGACACTTGCAATGGTCATGAAGCGCTGCGGCCAGGTGAGCATGGTCACTTTCAAGGCCTTGTTGTCTTCAGAACTTTCTTCCTCTTTCTTCGGATGGGTCCATCTGTAATGACCCATGATGTTGATAGCCAAAGAAATAGGCTGCAGTAGAATGCTTGCATACAGATTCTTGTTCCAGAACATCAGGAAAAGCAGGGCTGTATAGAGATAACCTACCCAGAAATTGTATTTGTTGTTCCGTCCTGCCAGAAACACACAGGTCAGACCGGCGATGGAGGTCAGCAGGTCTATCAGCAGGACAGGAGTGTCACCTCCAATGGTGAACAGAGTATAATTGATCCATTCCATAATTTCACGTTGTCATTAACCTACGGAACCTTCCAGTGAGAGCTGGAGCAGTTTCTGCGCCTCTACGGCGAATTCCATCGGAAGTTTGCTCAATACTTCTTTTGCATAGCCGTTTACGATCAGGCCGACCGCATCTTCCGGTCCGATACCTCTCTGGTTGCAGTAGAACAGCTGGTCTTCATTGATTTTCGAGGTAGTCGCTTCGTGTTCGACGACAGAGGTCGGATTGGCATTCCGGATGTCCGGGAAAGTGTGGGCGCCACAAAGGGAACCGATGAGCAGGCTGTCGCACTGTGAGAAATTCCGGGAATTTTCAGCATTGGGAGTAATCTTCACCAGGCCGCGGTAGCTGTTCTGGCTATGTCCGGCAGAAATACCTTTGCTGACGATCCGGCTTCGGGTGTTCTTGCCGATGTGGATCATCTTGGTACCGGTATCTGCCTGCTGGTAGTGGTTGGTGACCGCTACAGAGTAGAACTCTGAAGAGGAATTGTCGCCTTTGAGGATGGTGGAAGGATATTTCCAGGTAAGGGCGGAACCGGTCTCCACCTGAGTCCAGCTCAAATGGGCGTTATAGCCTTTGCAGATACCTCGTTTGGTAACGAAGTTGAAAATACCGCCTCTTCCTTTCTCGTCGCCCGGATACCAGTTCTGAACCGTGCTGTATTTGACATCCGCATCCTTCTCTACCACAATTTCCACCACGGCCGCATGGAGCTGGTTCTCGTCACGCATCGGTGCGGTACAGCCTTCCATGTAGCTGACTTTTGCCCCTTCATCTGCAATGATGAGGGTTCTCTCGAACTGGCCGGTGCCACTGGCATTGATACGGAAATAGCTGGAGAGTTCCATCGGGCAGGTAACGCCTTTCGGGATGTAGCAGAAAGAACCGTCACTGAACACGGCTGAATTCAGGGCGGCATAGTAGTTGTCGCCCTTTGGAACGACGGATCCCAGATACTTTCTGACCAGATCGGGATGCTCCTTGACCGCTTCAGAGAAAGAGCAGAAAATGATACCCTTCTCTGCCAATGATTTCCGGAAGGTCGTTGCTACGGAAACGGAATCAAATACCGCATCCACTGCCACTACGCCTGCCAGAATCTTTCTTTCGTCAATCGGAATGCCCAGTTTCTCGAAAGTCCTTTCCAGTTCCGGGTCAATCTCCTTTGGTCTGTCTTCGTCTTTCTTGGGAGCGGCATAATAGATGATGTCCTGGAAATCAATTTCCGGAATATCCAGATGGCCCCAATAGGGATGTTCCATCTTCTGCCACTTCTGGAAGGCATCCAATCTGAATTCAAGCAGCCATTCCGGCTCTTCCTTGATTTGGGAAATCTTCCGTATGATATCTTCGTTCAATCCTTTTGGGACAAAAAATTGTTCCACATTGGTAACGAATCCTTCTTCATATTCCTTTTTGGTGAAGTCTTCTATAATTTTATTTTCTTCTATTGCACTCATATGATTAACTGATGCATGCTTGTTGTCATTTTTCTCGGCATGCGACACAAAGATAGTGAATATCATGCAATTATTTCAGGCTCATAAAATCGGCCAGTACAATTGCTGCCATAGCTTCCACAATTACAGGTGTCCGCAATGCGAAACAAGCATCGTGTCTTCCTTTTATCTTCAATTCCTGTTGTCTGCCCGTTTCCAGGTTGAGGGTCTGTTGTGCCTGTCCTATGCTTGAAGTTGGTTTGAATGCTACTCTGAAAACGAGCGGATTCCCATTGGAGAGACCTCCATTGATACCGCCGGCTCCATTCTTCATTGGAACGGGCTGTCCTGTTTCCGCATCTGTACTCCAAGGGTCGTTGTGTTCGGAACCCTTCATGCGGGCTGCGGCGAAACCATCTCCAAACTCTATGCCCCTGACTCCTGGAATAGAAAAGATGGCATGGGAAATCAAGGACTCCATGGAGTCAAAGAAAGGTTCTCCCAAACCTGCCTGCAGACCCGTCACTTTGCAAGAGACAACCGCTCCCAGAGAATCTTGTTCGCGAAGGGCTTCTTCCAGTTTCTTCTTCCAGCATTCTGGTGGCCTGCCGTCGTCTTGTCCCTTCGGTCGGGGGATGCCTCCTAGTTCTGATATTTCTGCATGAATGCAGAGGTCCGGAATCATTTTCTTGGCAACAACTCCTGCCGCCACAATTGGAAGAGTGAGCCTGCCGGAGAAATGTCCTCCTCCTCGGGGATCATTGAATCCGGCCCATTTGATATGGGCCGTAAAATCTGCATGTCCTGGGCGGGGGACTGCCGTGAACAGATCGTAGTCTTGCGATTTTACATTCCGGTTGGTGAATAGAATGGTCAATGGTGATCCGGTAGTGTGCCCTTGAAAGGTTCCGCTGACCAGTTGGGGCTCGTCCGCCTCCAGCCTTGCTGTGGTACCCATTGCCCCGCTTTTCCGCCTCAGCAGATCTTCCGTCAGGTCAGCTGGTGATAATGGAAGCCCTGAAGGAACCCCGTCCAAGGTCACTCCCAACATTTCTCCATGGGATTCTCCAAAAAGGGAGACCCTGAATTTTCTACCGAAACTGTTCATATCCATCTGGTTTTTGATTCGCTGCGCAGGCAGCTTGCTGGTCTAAAGTTTCTTGTATAGGTCGAAGAAGCTTGGGAAAGATTTCTCTATGCAGACTTCATCGTCAATCTCAATTGGACTATCTGCTCCGAACTGTGCCATCTTCAAGGCCATGACCATCCGATGATCGTGGCGGGAAGAATATTTTCCACCTTTCAGCAGGTTGCCGGTCAGCAGGCGTTGGCAGAGAGACTGTCCCTTGATGACCATCTTGTCTTTTGAAAGATGGACATTCACGCCCATCTTCTGCAACATTTCCAGAATGGCTTCTGCCCGATTGCTCTCTTTTCCGACGAGTCTGGAAACGCCCGCTATGTAGGAAGTGCCGTTGCAGAAGGCAGCTAGCAGGGCAACGATAGGGAACAGATCTGGGCAATTGTCGGCATCGATGTCGATCGGTTGCAGTGGCGCTCTCTGTATCCTCAGAATGCCGGTATCCTCTTCTTGAGACATGCTTACTCCAGCTTCCATAAGGATGTCCAGAATGCTGAGGTCGGCCTGGAGAGATTTGGTGTCCAGTCCAGTCAGTGCCACTTTTCCAAAAATAGCTCCAGCCACCATAAAATTGGCGGCAGAACTCCAGTCGCTTTCCAACTGGATGTCAGCTGCCTGAAAATGTTGTCCGCCTTTGATGTGGAAATTCATGCTGTCGCAAAGGTTCCAGTCCTGAGTTTCTGCAAAGTCCAGTCCACCTTCCATCTCGTTGGAGATTTTGATGCCGAATTTCTTCAGCAGGTCCAGGGTGATGAAGATGTATGGGATGCTTTTGGGCTCTTTCAGGACGATATGGGTCGGTTTGTCCAGTAGAGGGAGGGCAGTGAGCAGACCGGAGATGATTTGGGAGCCATCTTTTCCAGATATTTCCATATTCCCGTCCTGAAGAGTACCGTGGATTCCTAGTGGAACTTTGTCTCCACTCAATTGGACACCGAAGGCTTTCATGATTTCTTCTGCACCTTTGAGTGGTCTTTCCAGCAGAGTCTTCTCTCCAGTAATCAGTGTGTCATTCTGGTTGAGTACGGATAGGATAGGAATCATCATGCGGGTAAGGAATCCGGATTCGCCAGTGTGCATTTCGTCCATATGGAGACAATTTTTCTGAGCACCGATTCCTTTGATGATCAATTCGGAAATGTTCTTGTCTGCCTTGTTGTTGGTATAACCTGTGCTGACGGTTACTTCTGCTCCTATGGCACGGGCTACAGAAATGGCAGAATCATTGTCACCACAGGAAGAGAAGCCACTCAGATGAGAAGTCCCTTCTGCCAGAGCAGCCATGATGATAGCTCTTTGTGCAAAGCTTTTGGAGGCAGGCATGTTGAAGATGACTTCATCATTCATTGAACTGTATCCTGCCATCTTGAGGCTTCCATAGATTTTATCTGACATGATTGCAATCGGCCATTGTCCAGGAGCGGTTGCTTCTTCTTCATCGATACAGGCATAAGTGAAAGGTGCTCCTTTCTTGAGGCAGTCAATGCGTGTCTGTCTACCTTCTTCTCCCATGCAGAAAGCGATGAGACGGACACCCTTCCGATTGTCATATAGACTTATCACTCTTTGGCAGTCTTCTTGGGAATGTGCTGTTGTGACCAGTTTGATTATTTCTGCTCCAAGATTGGCGCATTTGTCAATGATGGCTTCCAAAGCGATCCTGGAGTCTGTTCCTTGCCAGTCATGAAAGGAACGGATCAGAATGGTGCCACATTCGGCCGCTTCTCTCCGGATTCTTTTGGACATCATGGCTGGCGCATCTATTTCCAGATCAGCATAGGCAGCTCCCGCCTGGATCGCTCGGATGAGTTTGGCTTCTGCTACAGCGGCAGGTACCTTGTCGGAAATACGACAAGTGGCGACCAGTGGCATATCTGACTCGGAAAAAAGTTCGTCAATGTCGTCTGGGCTGAGTTCACAATTGTCCAGCCGGATTTCAGCCATCTCCATTCCTGGCAGATCCATAGCATCGAAGATGTCATCGATGTCTCTATATTGTAAAGATGTACAAATCATGTGTTATATTGTTAGTGACAATGTTTCTATATCAATTGGAAGGGATTGGACAAGGACTTTTCCAATTTTTTGGATGAGTATGAACCGAATTTCATCTTTGCTGGCTTTTTTGTCTTTCTCCATTGCTTCCAGAAGGGACGATATTGGAAAATTACAGTTTGTGGGCAGACCGCAGGCTTGAAAATCCTGTTCCAGTTTGTCTGCCAAACCTTTGTCTGCCAAACCTCGTTTTTCAGATAGACGAGCTGCCATGATGATGCCGATGGCAACTGCCTTTCCATGGGAGATCTGGTTGTGAGATTTCCATTCGATCGCATGGGCAAAGGTATGACCCAAGTTCAGTTTTCTCCGTTCTCCCATTTCGTTGATGTCTCTGCCAACAATGGCTGCCTTGACGGCCGCTGCCGCCATGATGAGCTGGACTAGTTCATGTAGGTGACAGGAAATCGCTTTTTGCCAGTTTTGGCTGGAATGGAGAGTGCTGAGGAGCTGTATGGTTCTTTCATACTGGTTGTCCCGGTTCTCGATGATAAAACTTTTGAGGAGTTCTCCTTCTCCAGAAATGAAATCTTCACGGGGCAGGGTCAGAAGCACTTCGGAACATTCAAAGGTGAATTCCGGTTGTCTGATGACGCCGACCATATTCTTGAAACCATTGCAATTGACACCATTCTTTCCTCCGATGGCTGCATCTGTCTGCGCCAGCAGAGTGGTTGGCAGGAAGCCGAAACGGATACCTCTTTTGTAGATGCAGGCGGCCATTCCGGTAATGTCGGTGGTGATGCCTCCTCCAATCCCAAGAAGAAAGGAATCCCGGTCCGCATTTTCTTCGATAAGCCAACTGCAGATATCCATGACGGATCTGATATCTTTGTGTCTTTCGCTGGCATCGAGAAGAAAGATGCTTCGGAGAGAGAGAGCTTGAGTCAGGCGAGGTTCCAGATAGGACAGATTCTGATCCAAGATGACAAAGATATGGTCATAACAACAAAGCAAACTGGCGATATCTGTGACGGATTCGCCTGAATAGATGTGGCTGAGGACATTCCCTCCGTTCGTTATTTCAATATGTTCCATACTCAAATCATACAAATATAGCATTTTTATTAACTGAAATGTAGAAAAAATTTGATTATTAAGTCTTTTTCTATATCTTTGCCATTCCATTACCATATGAACCTCTGCCCGAGTGGCGAAATGGTAGACGCGAAGGACTCAAAATCCTTTGTCCCTTAAAGACGTGCCGGTTCGAGTCCGGCCTTGGGCACAATTACCTCTCCATATTTTGGGGAGGTTCTTTGTTTGACTGTCTTTTCTATTTGTTGCAGGTTGGCATGAAAAGATGTATCTTGCAAGTACAATAAAATTTCTAGGATATGTTACAGATAGGAGACAAAATGCCTGGTTTCGAGGTTGTGGACCAGACAGGCAAGATTGTAAAAACGGCAGATCTGATAGGAAAGAAGACTGTCATCTATTTTTACCCAAAAGACAACACCCCAGGATGTACAGCGGAAGCTTGTGATTTGCGTGACAACTACGGGCGTTTCCTTTCTTTGGGATATCAGGTGATCGGAGTCAGCAAGGACAGTGTGGCTTCTCATCAGAAATTCATTGATAAGTTTTCTTTGCCGTTTCCGTTATTGTCCGATTCTTCTACAGAAATGCTGCAGGCTTTTGGCGCCTGGGGAGAAAAGAAGTTCTGTGGAAAGGTGAATATGGGTACCTTGCGCAAGACTTTCATCTTCAATGAAGAAGGCATCTTGGAAAAGATCATAGAAAAGGTGGACACCAAGGCGCATGCCGCCCAGATTCTCGGTTAAGGGGGAGGTCTGGAAATAGAAACCTATCCGAAAATGCTGTGGATGTTTCCTGCGATAGCTGCCACCAGACGGATTCTTGCTTCGGTGCTGGCCCAGCCGATATGTGGGGTGAAGAGCATTCGTTCCGGATGTTTCATGGTCAGGAAAGGATGATTCTTGGGAAGCGGTTCCTCAGTGAATACGTCTAGACCAGCTCCTGCGATAATTCCATTGTCGACTGCTTGGGCTAGGGCTTCTTCTTCGACAATTCCGCCTCGGCCCATATTGATCAGATAGGCTTCCTGTTTCATGAGTTTCAGTTTGTCTGCATCGATGAGATGGTTGGTCCGCTCATTCAGAGGAGCATGGATGGAAACAATATCAGAAATTGTCAGCAGTTCCTCAATGGAGAGACTTGGGTACTCTTTGCAATGGGAAGTGCCGGATGTGGAGAAATAGACGACTTTCATTCCAAATGCTGTGGCAATGTGGGCTACTTTGCTGCCAATATGTCCCATTCCGATGATGCCGATGGTCTTTCCGTACAATTCCGTGAAAGAGACGCTCATGTCCGTGAAAAGCCCTGAACGGGTATAGTCACCGCTTTTGACGTGCCGGTCAAAGTAAGGGAGTTTCCCTGCCAGAGAGAGCAGGAGCATGAAAGTGGTCTGTACCACTGTTTCTGTGGAGTAGCCGGCAACGTTGAGGACCGGTATATTTTTGTGCTTGGCATGTTCCAGGTCAATGTTGTTCACGCCGGTGGCGGCTTCGCAGATCAGTTTGAGGTGCGGTGCGGCATCGATGAGCTGTGCGGTCACTTTCACTTTGTTGATGATCAGGATTTCACAATCAGAAACACGCTCCAAGGCCTCTTCCGGTGTGGAGGTGGGCCAGCAGATAAGTTGTCCGCAAGCCTTGATGGGGCTCAGGTCAGAGTCGCCCAATGTGGCGGAATCCAGAAATGCTATCTTTGTATTTTTCATGGTGCTTGGATACCTGCATAGAGAGGTATCAGAACAAATATAGCGAAAAAAGAAACAGGCTGACATGTGTCAGCCTGTTTCTTTTGCGGAGAGAAGGAGATTCGAACTCCTGATACCCTTTAGGGGTATACACGCTTTCCAGGCGTGCCTCTTCAGCCACTCGAGCACCTCTCCAGTATGGGAATGCAAATATAGAATATAATATTTACATTTCCATGATTATTGAATGTTATTTATCGATTTCCAGTTCAATTTTGTATGTTTCGCTTGGTTTGAAGTTGGTGTTGTAGATGAGAAGGAAGTTTTCGTCCAAGGCCACTTCCCAATTTTGTCCTCTCGCCAAACGAGGATTTTTCAGCCTTTCAGGGAAGAAATAGCTGAATGGGAGATTCCGTACATGCTCTTCTTTGAAATGGTCTCCTTTCATGCGTTCCAGTGAGAAGTTCTCTTTGGTCTGGATGGTGAGGAGGCATTTGTTTCCTTTGATCTGGGACTTTATCGTGAAATCCGTCTCTTCTGGAAGTTCCTGAAGACGTACATTCCACATCGGGTCGCCATAATAGGCGAGTACATCGCGGTCGTGCAGGAAGCCGAGATGATGTTCATTGACTTCCTGTCCGGTTGCCTCGGCAATGACTTTGGCGGCGTCTTCGAATTCATTGTCTGTATAAGGATAGAGTAAGGTCGTCATTTTCGGATTCATCTGCTCAAGCTGGCACATCATGTCCTGCTGGTTGAGGTAGAAGGCTTCTGCGGCAGTGTATCTGCCTGGATTGGTCAACCAATATTTGAGTCCGCCCCAACCATTCCTTCCATACCAGGTAGTCACGACATAGCCGATCATGGTGGCGGCATTCCCGGAATTCATCCAGGCGGCGGCCATGCTGGTCGGAGTGTTGTTCATGTTTCCGATCAGACAGTTTCCGATAGGCAGGTAGATTTTGCGCTTGCCGCTATTGTATAGGTCAATCGGTTTGCCCGGGATGTCCATGTACAGCTGACCGTCTTTCGCCTTGACATTTCCCAGAGAGAAAGGCATTTCCAGATTCCTTTCGGTAGCATGTGCTGCTGTGACGACCAGATCCGGATTGTATTTTTTGTAGAGCTCGGCGAACAGCGTCATGACATCGGTGCTGTTGGCTCTGTCGATGAGGATTCCGTCTTTTCTGTTTCGGGTTACGATGGTAGGCTTGAGCGGCAGCTGTGTGGTGACGACGGTGTCCTCCGGAGAAGCTTTTTCTCCCCATAGCCCCTGTACATGGTCGTCAATCCACGCATAGCGGTCGAACCATTTTGCACAATGGAGCTCTGTGATGGTAGAGAAGGCATCTTTCACGACGAGGGGCTCCGTGGAGTTGTTGACCATCCGGAGAGCGGATTCAGCATTACAGCCGGTGATGATCCCCCATAGGAAATCGGCGTAGATATCGTCGTCAATGGTTCTGGAAAGCCGGTTCAGATGCATCACGTAGTCACGTCCGACAGTCTCTGGCTTTTCCACGATGGCGACATAACGAGGATGGAGCTCCTGGATTTGAGGAAGCAGTTCGTCAATGCTCTCGTTGTAGGCGAGGACATCCGCATGATGCTTCTCTTGCAGAACAGTCACGATATGGTTCCAGGCACTGTCTGCCTGAATCCCTTTCCCGGAAATGACCAGGTAATTGTTGTCAAGAGTGCCTTGGGAGCAAGAGGTCAATAGGATAACGGCGCCCAATAGGATAGATAGGGTAGTGTTTTTCATATATGTTGGTTTGATACAATAAAGGTACGTTTTTTTTGTCCGTTTGTACAAAATACTGCCGCCCCCATTCGGGAAATATCTATGTCCGCCTACCGATCCCCCCTACGGGAAATGTTTATGTCTGCAGCTGATGCCCCCTACGGGAAATGCCCTTGTCCGGAGCCGGCAGCTCCGGATACAGAAAAAGCCCGGCGCAAATGCACTGGGCTTTTTTCTCTGGCGGAGAGGAGGAGATTCGAACTCCTGATACGCGAATAGCGTATGACGGTTTAGCAAACCGTTGGTTTCAGCCACTCACCCACCTCTCCAAGTGGACTAGGTCAAAAACTGACTCGGCCGAAGGTCTTGTCAAACCATAGGACTGCAAATATACAATTAATTTTTCTAAATGCAAGGATTCCTTACGTTTTAATCATAAAAAGGACGTATCTTTGTGGCTCACAATATAGTTTCTCGAATGATTGACAAACTTAAAAGTAATGGATGGGTCGCATTGAGTCCTCTTCTGGTGTTTCTCGGTGTCTATCTGATCTCTTCCATTCTCGCTCAGGATTTCTATAAGGTTCCTACTTCAGCTGCCTTTTTGATTGCCTCAGCCTATGCGGTCCTGGTCAGCAAAGAAAAAACGATAGAAAAGAACATAGAGATATTTTCTTCCGGTGCAGGCAACAAGAATGTCCTCTTGATGCTGTGGATTTTCATTTTGGCAGGCGCTTTCGCAGAAACGGCCGAACAGATCGGCGCAATTGATGCGACGGTAGCAGTGACTTTGGCGATATTGCCCTCTGAAATGTTGTTTGCCGGACTGTTCATTGCTTCTTGTTTCATTTCCATGGCAGTGGGAACGAGTGTCGGAACCATTGTCGCATTGGTGCCGGTTGCCGCCGGAATTGCGACCGAATCGGGACTGGATGTCGGCTATGTGACGGCGATTGTAGCTGGAGGTGCCTTTTTCGGTGACAACCTTTCATTCATTTCGGATACGACTGTCGCTGCCACCAAGACACAAGGTTGTTCGATGGCAGACAAGTTCAAGGTGAATTTCCGCATTGTATTTCCAGCAGCGATTCTGGTCTGCATCGTCTATCTGGTGCAGGGCTATGGAACGGTCATTCCAGTTGTGGAAGGAGGAGTGGACTGGATCAAGCTCTTCCCTTATCTGGTAGTGGTCGTGATGGCATTGTGCGGCGTGAACGTGCTGGTCGTCCTGGCTTTGGGCATCGTCCTGAATGCGATCATCGGTTTCTCGACCGGTGCTTTCAATTGGGTTGACTGGCTGGGAGGAATCGGCAGCGGCATCGCCGGCATGGGTGATCTGATCATTGTCACAATCTTGTCCGGAGGAATGTTGGCGATGATTTCCTACAATGGGGGCATTGATTTCCTGATGAAGAAGCTGACCCGCCGTATCAATGGAAAGAGGGGCGCAGAGCTCAGTATCGGCGCTCTGGTCAGTCTGGCCAATGTCTGCACGGCCAACAATACGATTGCAATCTTGACCATCGGCCCGATAGCCAAAGACATTGCTGCCAAGTTCCATCTGGATTCCCGTAAGGTGGCCAGCATATTGGACACGTTCTCCTGCATGGCGCAGGGACTGTTGCCTTATGGCGCCCAGATGCTGATGGCTTCCGGTCTTTCAGGAGTGTCTGCCTTGGCGATTATCCAGCATCTCTATTATCCGATGACCATCGGTCTGTTCGCTTTCTTGGCGATTGTCTTCCGTTTTCCTAAGAAATATAGTTGATAGCAAAGGGGAATTGCGCCTTCGCTTTGGGCCCCTTCCTCGGGAAAGGGGCCGCAAGTTCAAGTCTGTCTGTTTCGGGGGTAGGGTATACAAAAAAAGGACAGCCGATTGGACTGTCCTTATAGAGCGGAAAACGAGACTTGAACTCGCGACCCCAACCTTGGCAAGGTTGTGCTCTACCAACTGAGCTATTTCCGCATGGGATTACAAAGGTAGTGCTTTTTTCATTCGTTCCAAATTTTCTTGATTGATTTTTATCATTTTGTGCGGAATATAGATGAAAAAGGAAAGCAGGATGGACTGTCCTGGTGGAGCAGAAAACGAGACTTGAGCCCGAGCAGGCTCGGGCAATTCCTCGCGTCATGGTACGTTACCCTTCTCAAAGCCTTCGCTTTGAGTCCCTTCCTCGGGAAAGGGCCGCGAGTTCAAGTCCTCTCTTGCTGTCGCAAGGGCATATGAAAAAAGGACAGCCGATCGGACTGTCCTTATAGAGCGGAAAACGAGACTTGAACTCGCGACCCCAACCTTGGCAAGGTTGTGCTCTACCAACTGAGCTATTTCCGCATTACAAAGATAGTGCTTTTTTTGTTCGTTCCAAATTTTTGAAAGATTTTTTTCAGTTTTTTCAAAAAAATCCGTCAGGGACGACCTGACGGATGAATATTCATGAATTTTCAAGAAAAATCAGACTTCTACGCAGTGGCTGAACTCGCTCAAGAACCGCATGTCATTTTCGAAATAGTGGCGGAGATCATTGACTTGCCATTTGAGCATGGCAATACGCTCAACACCCATTCCGAAAGCGAAACCGCTGTATTTCTTGCTGTCGATGCCAGAAGCTTCCAAAACATTTGGGTCTACCATACCGCAGCCAAGAATCTCCAACCAGCCGGTACCTTTGCAGATGTTGCAACCTTTACCATGACAGATGTTACAGCTGACATCCACTTCGGCAGATGGCTCGGTGAATGGGAAATAGGACGGCCTCATTCTGATCTGGGTGTCCGGACCGAACATTTCCCTTGCAAAGAGCAGGATGGCCTGTTTCAGGTCAGCAAAAGTGACATTTTCGTCAATATAGAGACCTTCTACTTGATGGAAGATACAGTGTGCACGGGCTGAAATGGCTTCATTTCTGAACACCCGGCCAGGGCAGATGATTCTGATCGGCAACGGCATGGACTCCATAGCTCTGACCTGTACACAGGAAGTGTGGGTTCTCAAAAGCAGTGGATTGAGATGACCGTTGGAAATGAAGAAAGTGTCCTGCATATCTCTGGCAGGATGGTTTGGTGGGAAGTTCAAGGACTCGAACACGTGGTGGTCGTCCTCAATCTCCGGACCTTCAGCGACATCGTAACCGAATTTGCGGAAGATGTTCACAATCTCCTGACGGGCGATGGACACTGGATGACGGGAACCGAGAGGAAGTGGATCACCAGGCATGGAGGTGTCCGTTGAACTGGACTGCTCCGTACCGGATGAAGCTGCATTCTCTTTCAATTCTTCTATCTTGGCTGCCGCCTTGTTCTTCAAAATGTTCAATTTCTGGCCAAACTCTCTTTTCATTTCAGGAGCGATGGTCCTGAATTCTTCAAACAGTTTGGTCACTTCGCCCTTTTTTCCGAGGAGGCGTACCCTCGTTTCTTCTATGTCCTTTTCAGTATTGCATTTGAGATTTTCAATCTCCTGAAGCAGAAGCTCAATTTTTTCTTTCATAATCCTATATCTGATAAGGTTTTCCTGGATTAGCTCTCAATATCTTGCAAATTTACAAAATAGAATCTATTTATCCTTCTTCTCAGCCTCTTTCTTGGCCCATTTGATCTTTCTTTTTTCGCGGGCCTTGATCATCTTGCCTGCACCTGTCTTGAGATACCTCTTCCATTGAGGCTCGTTGAAGATTTTTTTGTAGGTGTTGTCCACTTGTTCCATCCACTTGTCTTGGACTTTCTGGTAAACCTGTGTGTTGGAGACACGGTATTTCATGAGTTCTTCCAATTCATTCTTCAGCCCTTTGTAATCATGTTGGAGAGTAGAATCGACATAGAAAATCTGCCAATCTTCCAGATCCAGCAATTCTCCCAATCGGTCCGCTTCAGCCGCAGCCATTTCTTCTGTGGAAGGTGGTTCCGGTTGCTGAGGGTTCTGTGCCTTTGTCAGAGAAGGGCTGAGGAAAAGGAGAAATGTGCCCAGAAAGAGGGTCATAAATGTTCCTTTCATGGATGGAAATGTCTGTTTCATGTCAAAAATATTTCATAAATTTGTGTCAATACACTATTGACAAAATTAATAATTAAGCGATAAAGAACAAAATGAAAAGGAAATCAATGATTTTAACTGCGCTTCTGGCAGTTTCATTCTCATTTATGTCGATCAGAACAGATGCCTGTACCAATGTCATTGTGACACCGGGCGCCAGTGCTGACGGTTCTGCGTTAGTCTCCTATGCGGCAGACTCTCACCAGCTTTTCGGAGAACTTTATTTCAAGGTGGCAGGCGACTGGAAGCCGGGAGACCTCCGGAAAATCTACGATTGGGATTCCGGCCAATATCTGGGAACCATCCCTCAGGTAGCCCATACTTATCAGAGAGTGGGCAACATGAATGAGCATCAGCTCATCATTGCCGAGACCACTTTCGGTGGACGTTCCGAATTGGCAGACCCGAAGGGAATCATGGATTATGGTTCTCTGATCTATATCGCTCTCGAGAGAGCCAAGACCGCCAAAGAAGCGATCCACGTGATTGCCGACCTGGCCAATGAATATGGATATTTCTCCAGCGGCGAGTCCTTCTCCATTGCCGACAAGAACGAAGTGTGGGTGATGGAACTGATCGGAAAGGGACAGAAGCTCGATGCTGAGGGCAACAACCTGAACAAGGGCATTGTCTGGGTAGCCCGTCGTATTCCAGACGGATACATCTGCGCCCATGCCAACCAGGCCCGTATCTCCACCTTCCCACTGGACGACCCGGAGAACTGCCTCTATTCAGAGGATGTCATCTCTTTTGCCCGTGAAATGAAATATTTCGATGGCAAAGACGAGGAATTCAGCTTCTGTGATGCCTATGCACCACTCGATTTCATGGGAATGAGAGGCTGTGAGGCCCGTGCATGGTCCGCCCTCAATATTCTTTCAGATGGCAAATTCACATTTGAAGACGAGCAGGGCAATCTGGTGACAAGAGATTCTTATGACTACATCGACTATGCGATGGGTTGGGACAAGACCAAGAGATTTCCTCTGTTCGTGAAACCATCCAGAAAAATCACGGTCAAGAACGTGGCAGACGTGATGAGAGACCACTATGAGGGAACTCCAATGGATATGACCCAGGATATTGGCGCCGGTGGAAATGCCCTTCCATACAGATGGAGACCAATGTCTTTCGAATACAAGGGAAAGGAATACATGAATGAGCGTGCCATCGCCACCCAGCAGACCGGCTTCTGGTTTGTGGGCCAGTCCAGAAAGCAGCTTCCTGATGAAATCGGTGGAGTTATCTGGTTCGGTACAGACGATGCCGCCACTTCTTATCTGACTCCAATCTATACCAACACCCAGGCGATTCCGGAATCTTTCAGAGAAGGAAACGGCAGCATGCTGGAATATTCAGCCACTTCCGCTTTCTGGATGACCAACCGTGTTGCCAACGCTTGTTACAAGATGTACGACATCATGGCCGCCAGAGTCAGGGAAGACATTGACAAATGGGAGAACCAGATGATGAAAGAGCTGGTAGAGAATGATGCCAAGGCGCTGGAAATCTACCGTTCCGTTCCGGAAAAGAAAGTGGCCAAGGCCCTGAAGAAGGGAAGAGACCCTTATCTTGCCGTGAAGGAAGAACTGACGGACTTCTCTGTGGATAACGCCCAGAAGATTTTCAATCATTGGGTGGATCTGGAGACCCTGCTGCTGCTCAAATACATGGACGGCAACATCAAATCCCAGAATCCGGACGGCTCTTTCGTGACGAACGGTTTCTCTGATGACAAGCCTGGACAGATCAAGAACAGAGCCTACACCGACAAATGGATTGAAAAAGTTGTGGAAGATCATGGTGAGGTGATTGAAATGCGATAGTCGGGTAGCTTTCAAAGAGAACAAGAGATTCTGAAAATGAACAGATTGACTCATATTATCAATATCCTGATGGCCCTGCTGGCCTGTCAGGATATTTTTGCAGATGAGGGAATGTGGATGATCAATGACATCAACCGCTCCCTGGAAACCAAGATGCAGGAGAGGGGATTGAAACTCTCTGCACACGAAATCTACAATGCCGATGCGGAAGGCACCTGCCTGGCAGATGCAATCGTGTCCCTGGATTTCGGTTGTACGGGCAGTGTCATTTCCCGTCAGGGGCTGGTCATCACCAACCATCATTGCGCCTACAGCGATGTGCACGCTTTGAGCACGCCGGAACAAAATCTGCTGGAAGAAGGATTCTGGGCCAGGAATATCCTGGATGAACGTCCTATTCCGCACAAGAAGGCATACCTGCTCAAGAGAGTGGTGGACGTGACTGCTGAGGCAGAAAAGATACAGACCTGTGAAAAACGAAAGAACCGTCCTTGCGGCACCCGTCGCCTGAGCTCCATCCTGGAAAAGAGATGGGCGCGTGAGACGGGACTGGAAGCATGGCTGTATAGCATGTGGAAAGGCGAAAAATACTATATGGCTCTGTATGAGGTCTATACGGACATCCGTCTGGTGGCCGCCCCTCCGGTGTGTTTGTCCGCTTTTGGCGGAGACATCGACAACTGGGAATGGCCTCAGCACAAATGTGATTTTGCCATGTACAGGATTTATACGGCTCCGGATGGCCGTCCTGCGGAATATGCTGAGGAGAATGTGCCGCTTCAGCCAGCCACCTACCTGAACATTTCCACGGAGGGGTATCGGGCAGGAGACTTTACGATGATTCTGGGCTATCCGGGCCGGACCAACCGGAACAGCAGTTCTTTTGAAGCCAATTTTGACGTGAATGTCAATCTGCCTGTCTGCAACGAGCTTCGTGGAGAGCAGATGAAGATCATGAACGGTTGGATGAACCGCGACGAGAAGGTACGTCTCCAGTATGCCGACCATTATTTTTCACTGAGCAATATCCAGGAGATGCAGGCCGGGGAAGTCGCCTGCAGCCGTCGCTTCAAGGTCATAGACCGCAAACGCAAGACAGACGAAGCTCTGCAGCAGTGGATTCTTGCCCGGCCGGAGCGATGCGAAAAATGGGGTAATCTGCTTCCGCTTCTGGAAGAAAAATACAAGGCAACAGAAGAAATCGGGAAAAATACCACCTATTTCCGTGAGACACTGATCAGGGGAGTGCATTTCAACAGAGTGTTCTTTAAACTCAATGCACTCAGGAATGATTTGCTGCGGTCCAATGGAGTGGTGCCGAAAAGAACCTTCGAACTGGAAGGCGGTCCCGACCCGGTGGAAGAGAAAATCTGCCGTACCGTCCGCTTCCGGGCTGATGACCTTGCTTGTGGCGGTAGAAAAGGGGCGGCCTCTTACGGCAGCCAGATTCTGGAAGAGTACAAAGGTTTTGATTTGAGGTTGGAGAAAGATCTGTTCTTTTATGCCTTAAAAGAATACTATGAACATGTGAAACCGGAATATTGGGGACCGTATCAGAAAGAATTGTACAAAGAATATAAAGCAGATACTTTCGATGTGGTTGCGTTGGCCAATTGGTTATGGGAGAACAGTGTTGTTTCAGACTGGGAAAGGATGCGTTCCTTCTTGTCTGAAGAACATACATTTGAGGAATATAGGGCAGATCCGTTGTATCGTTTTTTTGAAGATGTGAAGATTACGGGTTTTTCTTCTCGACTCAAACAAGTGGAAGGGTCACCGGATATCTTGTCTTTGAATAGACAGTATGCTCATGCTTTGCATCAAATGAAGCAGGATAAAGGATGGACCGATTATCCCGATGCCAATTCTTCCATGAGAATAACTTATGGAACTGTCGGTGGTATCGAACCTCGTGATGCCGTAATCAACCACTGGTACACAACCACTCGTGGTATTATTGAAAAATATGATCCGAATCAGTATGAATACAGGCTGGTTCCTAGACAACGCATCCTCTATCGGGAACAAGACTGGGGCCCTTGGGAAAATTCCGAAGGACAGATGCAAGTCAATTTTATGACGGACAATGACATTACCGGTGGCAATTCCGGCAGTCCGGTCCTCAATGCGGAAGGCAAACTGATTGGTCTGGCATTTGACGGGAACAAGGAATCACTGGCTAGTGACCTTTATCATGTGGATGGCTATAATAAATGTATTTGTGTCGATATCAGGTATATCTTGTGGACTTTGGATCGATATGCGCAGATGGATAGAATTTTACTGGAGATTGGTTGCCGATGAGAAAGATATGGTTGACGATGATTTGCATCTGCATTTCGTTTGTTTTGGCTGCCCATGGCAGGAAGATATCTGGAGTGGTGGTTGAGAAGATTACAGGCAATCCGATTCCAGGAGTTGCAGTGCTGCTGGGAGAGGAGTATTTATGGACCGTTTCGGACCAGGCTGGACGTTTTTCAATCAATGATATTCAGTGTGGAGAATACGAAATGAAATTGAGCATCCTGGGTTTTGTGGACTATACCACTAAAGTGGATTTGCGCACGAAGGATGTAGAGAACCTGAAAGTGGTGATGCTGGAAAGTTCCCTGGCGCTGGACGAAGTGGTTGTGACCGCACAAAGGGCCAAAGACGGCCTCAGCACGTCCCATCAGCTGGGAAGAGATGCCTTGAACCACCTTCAGATGTCCAGCATGTCAGACATTTCTTCTCTGCTGCCAGGAGGAAAGACCATCAATCCGGATTTGACCCGGGACAATCCTTTTTCCCTCAGGGAAGGAGGCACCGGCGTGGCGAATGCCGCCTTCGGAACTGCCGTGGAGGTAGATGGAGTCCGTCTCAACACCAATTCCGGATTTGACGGAATGTCTGGAGCCGGTACCCGAAATGTCGGTGTGGAGAACATCGAATCCGTTGAGGTCATCACCGGCGTCCCTTCTGCGGAATACGGTGACTTGAACAGCGGTCTGGTCAAGATCCATACAAGGAAAGGAAGAACCCCTGCGCATGTCGTCTTCTCGGTCAATCCGAGGACCTATCAGGTTTCCGCATCCAAAGGAATTGACTTGCAGCAGGAAAGGGGAGTCCTGAACGTCAGCGGAGAATGGGCAAGGGCGACCGCCCAGCTGGTTTCTCCGTACGAATCCTACGACAGGAAAGGCCTGACCGCCTCCTACAGCAACACTTTCCGCAAAAATATCCGCTTCGAACTGGGAGTGGCCGGCAATCTGGGAGGAATGAACAGCAAAGACGATCCCGATGCCTCCAACGGCACCTACGAGAAAGTGAAGGACAATGTTTTCCGAGCCAACACCTCCGTTGTCTGGATGGTGAACCGCCCGGGAATCACCAACCTGAAACTGGACGCCTCCGTCAATTACCAGGACAAGAAATCACACCTTCATCTGTTCCGCTCCAGCGCCTCCGCCCGTCCGGCAGTCCATGCCGAGGAAGAGGGCTACCATCTGGCGACGCTCCTTCCGAAAGGAACGTATTTCGAAGATGCCATCAATGACTCCAAGGAACTGGACTTTTCGGCATCCGCCAAATACGAATGGAACCGGAACTGGAAAGATAGCAAGAGCCGCCTCAAAGCCGGCCTGCAGTGGAAGGCCAATGGAAATGTCGGCGAAGGAAAATATTATCTGGAGCCGGATTTGGCCGGAGACGGTTACCGTCCCAGACCTTATTCAGACTATCCTTTCATGCACAACCTTTCGGTCTATGCCGAGGAACGGCTGGATTTCCCCGTCGGGAAGACCCGTCTGGAGCTGATGGCCGGCATCCGTATGGAAAATGTGTTCATCAAAGGCACCCGTTATGACAATATGTCCACCTTCTCGCCCAGATTGAACGTCAAATGGGAACTGGGCAAACATTTCTCCCTTTGTGGAGGATGGGGTGTGACCGAAAAACTGCCGTCTTTCTTTATCCTCTATCCGGAACAGGAATACAGGGACATGAGTTCCTTCCCGTTCAATACGGCAGACGGAACACCGGGCTACGTCTATTATACGCAACCATACAAGATGCTCCACAATCCGCAGCTGAAATGGCAGCGTAATTCGAATAGCGAGTTAGGAATCGAGTTACATTTTGGCGGATTCAGTCTGTCTCTGGTTGGCTTTTATAATATGACCCGTAATCCTTATTTGTTGAGATATCAGTATGAGCCACTTTCCTACAAGATTTTTCGGAAACCTTCCAAAGATTATGAAGTTCCAGAAGATGCCCAGTTCCGGTACAACGAAGAGACCGGAATGATCGCTTTCGCGCCGCAGGGCTCCGCTGCATGGACCGATATGGCTCTGGAAGTGCAGGATACGACATTTGTCGGAAACAAGATTCAGGCAAACGGAACAGACATACACCGGGCAGGTCTGGAACTGGTGGCGGAATTTCCTGAAATCCGTCCCATCCGTACCCGGTTCAGACTGGATGCATCCTACAGCTGGTCCAGATATGTCAACAATGACCTTGCCCAGAACTATCAGGCAGGAAGATCCTATCTGTCGGCAGGAGCTCCGCTGAAGAACCGGTCCTACCAGTGGGTCGGCATCTATGCCTTTGGTGGAGGCGACCGTTCCGGAGTTTCCAATGGACGGGTGCTGCACAACCTGGACGCCAACCTGACGGCCATCACCCACATTCCACAGGCGCGGATCATCATTACCTGCAAACTGGAAGCCTGCCTGGTGAAAAGATCCCGCAACCTGTCCGAATACCAGGGCAAGGAATACGCCTACAACGTGTCTGAAAAAGGGACGGAAGCGACGGGAGGAAGCATCTACGATGGCAATTCCTACACGGCCATCCGACCGGTAGCCTATATCGACCTGGAAGGGAAGGTGCACGAATTCACGGATGCGGACGCACAGGATGAACAGCTGAAGAGCCTCATCCTCAAGTCTTCCAACAAATACATCTTCGCGCAGGACGGCTACACACCTTATTTCTCCGCCAACATCAGTATCACCAAGGAGGTCGGGAAACATGTCTCCCTGTCCTTCTTTGCCAACAACTTCACCAATTCAAGGATGGCGTCACGTTCCTTGGCGACAGGAATCCGTACGATTTTCACTCCGTCCTTCTATTATGGACTGACCTGCCGCCTGAAATTCTAAAATATCAATCAGATGGAATTCAAGAAAAATATCATATTGCCTCTCCTGTCTGCCGGGTGCCTGCTGCTGTGCCTGACTTCCTGTCTGGAACTGTCCAAGGACAACCCCTACGAGGAGAATCTCTACAAGATGAAGATCCAGCTCCATTTCCCGGACAAGATTTCCGGCAAGGTTCCTTCCAGAGTGGAAGTGGAAATGTTCAACATCAACACAGGAGGGCGCTTTGTGGCGGCCTCGGACGCCAACGGCGTAGCGGAAGTGACGGTCATCAACGGAATGTACCGGGTGTCTTCTTCTCTGGTCCTGGACGATGTGCTCTTCAACGCATCGGAAGACCGGGTCAAGATTGCCGGACAGGATAGGGAACTGGGCCTGCATTTCCTGGAAATTGTTCCGGGAGAACTTCTCATCAAGGAACTCTATGTCGGCGGCTGCTCCAAGATGCCGGTGGAGAAAGGAGATTACCAGTCGGACAAATATGTCATTCTCCACAACAATTCAGAGAAGGTCTATTATCTGGACAGCCTCTGCATCGGCACACTCAGTCCTTACAATTCCACCGCGGCCAATCCTTGGCTGGACAAGGATGCTTTCGGAAACACCGTCTATCAGCCTTTCCTGCCGATTATCCAGGCTCTTTGGAGATTTGGGGGAGACGGGAAGACTTTCCCTCTGCAACCGGGCGAGGATGCGGTATTGGCGTTCTGTGGCGCGATTGACCATTCTGCCATCTATCCCGAATCGATCAATCTGAACAAGAAGGATTATTTTGTCTGCTACAACCACAAATTCTTCCCGAACACCATCTACCATCCGGTTCCGGGAGACCAGATCCGTCCGGAAAGACATCTGGAACTGGTCATCAAGATGGGACGGGCCAATGCCTATTCCATCTCCATCAGTTCTCCGACCTTCGTCATCTTCAAGGCGAAAGGAACCAGCATAGAGGAATTTGTGAGCAAGAGCGACAACGTAATCCCGGTTCCGGGCGCCAGCATCGACAAGGTGGCGTGCATCCCACCGGAATGGGTGATTGACGGCATGGAGGTGTTCAACGGCACGTCCACTTCCAATACCAAGCGTCTCATGCCTTTGATTGATGCCGGAGCGGTCTTCCAGAACGCTTTCTACATGGGACATTCCATGAAGAGGAAGGTAAACGAGAAGAAGACAGCCGCTTTGGGTTATGAGGTGCTGATGGACACCAACAATTCCACCCATGATTTTGAGGAAACCGACCGGGCTTCCCTTTGGAGAGCTCCAGAAGAAGGAGGGCAGAAATGATGAGAAAGACATTCGCATTTGCCGTCATGGCGATAGCATTTTCAAGCATGGCGTTCGCTCAGACCCAGGCATCCCGGGCAGCGGAAAAGGTTCCGGCTTCGGTCTCCCGAACGGCGGATCGGGTTTTGTACGACAGTCCTTCGGGCTACGAACTGGTGGAACGGGCCAATCCTTGGAACAGGGGCCGCAACATCAACGGACTCCGTCTGGGGAGCACGACCGTTTCCTATGCGGAGCTTTACGGTGGCTACGAGGCAGGCGGCTTCCGTCGGGAATCGGAGGCGGCATCGGCCTGGAAGTCAGGGGCTCTGGCAGAGTCCATCCTCCATCTGGAGAAAATGTCCATGAAGGGTCTGTTCAGCTTTGAGCACTATCAGGGAAAGGATATGTGCGGTTCCATGTTCGTGAAGCAGGACCATTATCCAATCAATGTGTTTGAGTTCGTCCCAGGGACCAAAACGCTCCAGAAATATGCTTTTGAAGGAGGTCTGACCTATGATATCGCCCCGTTCTGGAAGATTGGCGGCGAGATGGCGTTCACCTCCATGAACTATTCCAAGCGCAAGGATTTGAGACATACCACCTATCTGCTTGATCTGGACGTTGCCCCGTCGCTCCTTTACAGCAAAGGGGACTGGCAGGTCGGCGCTTCCTATCTGTTCCATAAGAATTCCGAATCGGTCAAGGCGCAGCAGATTGGGGAAAGCGCGGAAGAATACAAGGTGTTCCTGGACAAGGGACTGCATTATGGTGCTTATGAACAGTGGGAAGGGAACGGTGTCCATCTGAAAGAACCGGGAGTCGACGGACTGCCCATCCGGGAACTCTCCCAGGGCGTAGCCTTGCAGTGGGGCTGGACAGACCACCGGAGAAGAGGGGATTCGTTCTATATGGATGTGGAATACCGCCACAGCAGCGGAAAAGCCGGAGAAAAGGATTTCATCTGGTTTGAATTCCCGGGCGAGCACGTATCGGCTTTTGCCCAATATCGCTACTGTCGTCCGAAAGCCCACCATTTCTTCCGTCTGGAAGGCAGTTTCCAATATCTTGAAAACCACGAAAATGCCCTGGAGAAGCAAACGGAAGGCGGCATCACCAATGCGCAGGTATATGGCTCCAACCTCATTTTCTCACAAGAGAAATATGCCCTTGGAACCGAGTACGAGCTGGATGCAAAGAGATTTCAGCTGAGGGCCGATTTGAATTTTGGCGCAGTGAAAGAGATTTCTTCTCAACTTTTTCCATATATTTGCACGAATTTGTCAAAATCAGTCAATGCTGGATTGGATGGAACGTTCCGTCTATGGCACTTTGATTTGGGTGCTTCCTTGGATTTCTCAAAAAGTTTTATCCGGGAAGAGGAAAGGTTAGTGGCTGAAACGGGAGGAGCTCTACCTCCTATTCGGGTGGAAAGCCATTACAAACAATGGTGGGAATACGCGAATGCTTCGAAACTTCGAACGGGATTTTTTGCCAGATATGATCTATGGCAAGGTCTGTATGTCCAGATTTCCGGTACTTATCTCAGAGCTTTCGGCTTGGACAAATCCATCTTCCAACATGCTGCACAGCTTACTTCGCCAGACAGATGGCAAGTAAATTGCAGGTTTGGATATAGTTTTTAGAAAATAATCCTTTTAATTATTTAGTCATTTTATTTTTAAAGAATCATGAAAAAAATTTTAGCCGTACTCGCAACTGCTGCTGTACTTGTAGCTTGCGAAAAGAATGGAACAGACCAGAAACCAGAAGATCCGAACACCGTGACCTATGCAGGAGTAACCTACAAGACCGTCACATTGGCTGACGGACAGACTTGGATGGCAGAGAACCTCCGTTTTGTTCCAGAAGGAATGACCGTTTCAGAGAACCCTACAGAGGGCGACATCTGGTACCCATACTCTATTGATGGCAAGACCACCACAGCAATCAAAGACGCAAAAGCCATTGAAGAACTGGGCTATCTCTACAACTACTACACAGCCCTGAAACTCGACAAGAAGAAAATCGACGAACTGGTAGCGGCCAAAGACGAGAAAGCAATTCTGGATTACCTCAAAGGCTTCGAAGGCACCCAGGGTATCTGTCCAGACGGATGGCACCTTCCAACAGTCAAAGAACTGACCAACCTCGTAGGACAGCGTATCGGCGTCAGAGACACCAGATATCCAGAAGCTGACAGACCAGAAGTCATCAACGAGAAAGCATCGTTCTACGACGCTACCTACAAGATCGGTAAAGTGATGAACGCCAACAATGTCGGATTCAACATCACCTTCCCAGGCCTGGTCAACAAGACCTCCTTCACTGGTAAAGGAATATATCTTCCAGCCGCAATCGCAGGCGGCGAAGGCAAATGCTCAGTTGCAGAATGGGTAGGCAAACCAGCCATGAACGGCTTCATCGGCTCCACCGTCTATCTCCCATCCACAAAATTCAACAACATCCAATTCTGGGGAGCACAGACCACCTTCGCCAAAAACTACCCAGACGGCGGCATGCAGGTCAACTTCACCAACATCGGTTCCGGTTACTCTGTACGTTGTGTAAAGAACAAATAATACCTTATACATACAACAAGAAAGGGGTGTATCATCGATACATCCCTTTTTTATATTATCCCCCTCCGGGAAATGCCTATGCGTCCGACTGTACTCCCATTCGGGAAATGTTCATGTGCCTATGAAGGCCGGTTGCTGACCGTAATCTGTCCATCCTGCACATCCACCGCGATGGTACTCTCTCTCTTGACAGACCCATCCAGAATGGCCTTGGCAAGCAGGTTGATCAGTTCCCTCTGCATCAATCTCTTGATCGGACGGGCACCGTAAGCAGGTTCATAGCCTTTGGTGCTCATATAATCCTCAAACCCCTTGGTGAAGGTAATGTTGATGTCATTCTCGGCCAGTTTGCTCTGCAGATCCTTCATCTGGAGATGCAGAATCTCACGGATATTGTCCTGGGTAAGCGGCTGGAACATGATGATATCATCAATTCTGTTCAGGAACTCCGGACGGACACTCTGTTTCAAGATCTCCATCACCTCAGACCGGCACTCTCCCAACATCGTCTCCCGCTTCTGTGGCTCCTCCGGCAATTTCTCCATATAGGACTGGATCACATCGGCACCTACATTGGAAGTCAGGATGAGGATAGTGTTCTTGAAGTCCACCGTACGGCCCTTGTTGTCTGTCAGACGACCGTCATCCAGCACCTGCAGCAGAATGTTGAACACATCCGGGTGAGCCTTTTCAATTTCATCCAGCAAGATGACAGAATAAGGCTTCCTTCTGACCGCTTCAGTCAGCTGGCCACCCTCGTCATAGCCGACGTATCCCGGAGGTGCACCCACCAGACGGCTGACGGAGTGCCTTTCCTGGTATTCACTCATGTCAATACGGGTCATCATCGTCTCATCATTGAAGAGAAACTCGGCCAAGGCTTTCGCCAGTTCGGTCTTGCCCACACCGGTCGTACCCATGAAGAGGAAGGAACCGATCGGACGTTTCTCATTGGAAAGACCGGCACGGTTTCTTCTGACGGCATCGGAAACCGCCTTGATTGCCGCATCCTGTCCTACCACTCTCTTGTGGAGTTCATCTTCCATGCGGAGAAGTTTCTCCCTTTCGCTTTCCAGCATCCTCTTGACAGGAATGCCGGTCCACTTGGCGACCACTTCTGCGATATCCTCCGGAGTGACGGCCTCCGTTACCAGCGGATCCTTCATATTCTCCTTCTGATGCATGAGATCATCAATCCGTTTCTGCGCTTCGTTCATCCGGCCGTAGCGGAGTTCGGCCACCTTGCCATAATCTCCAGCCCTTTCAGCGGCCTGTGCCTCAATCTTGAAATCTTCCATCTGCTGACGGGCAGATTGCAGAGACTCCAGGATATGCTTCTCTGACTCCCATTTGTCCATGAGCACTTTCCGCTGGGCAGTCAGATCGTCCAGCTCTTCCTTGATTTTCTCTTTCTTGATGCTGATATCTTCGCGCTTGATGGCCTCCTTCTCAATCTCCAGTTCCCTGATTTTGCTGTTGAGCTCATCAATCGGCTCCGGTACGGAGTTCATTTCCAGCCTCAGCTTGGAAGCGGCCTCGTCCACCAGGTCAATGGCCTTGTCCGGCAGGAAACGGGAAGTGATATAACGGTGGGAAAGATTGACTGCGGCAATCAGCGCATCGTCTTCAATCCGGACCTTATGATGGTTCTCGTATTTCTCCTTCAGACCACGCAGGATGGAGATGGACTGTGCCGGAGTCGGCTCGTCCACGGTGACCATCTGGAAACGCCTCTCCAGGGCCTTGTCCGTTTCAAAATACTTCTGGTACTCATCCAGGGTAGTGGAACCGACCGTCCTCAATTCACCACGCGCCAGCGCCGGTTTCAGGATGTTGGAAGCATCCATGGCACCTGCACTCTTGCCGGCACCGACCAAGGTATGGATCTCATCGATGAACAGAATGATCTCTCCATCGCTGTCCACCACTTCCTTGACGACTCCTTTGAGACGCTCTTCAAATTCGCCCTGGTATTTCGCGCCGGCAATCAGCGCGCCCATGTCCAGGGAATAGATAATCTTATTTTTAAGGTTTTCCGGTACGAGGCCATCAATGATCTTCTGTGCAAGACCTTCTGCAATGGCCGTCTTGCCGACACCAGGCTCACCGACCAGAATCGGATTGTTCTTGGTTCTCCTGCTCAAGATCTGAAGAACACGCCTGATCTCTTCGTCACGTCCGATGACCGGGTCCAGTTTTCCTTTGGAGGCAAGGTCATTCAGATTGACCGCAAACTTGGGCAGGAACTCAAGTTTGTTCTTTGTTTGTGTGTTTGCTTCGTTGTAACTCATAATATTTTCTCCTTTTCGTCCCCTGGGCAGGTCCGGATCCCGTAAAGTTGCCGGGGATTGGCAGGCTGTTCTGTTCCTGTTCTGATGAACAGTGCATATGCAGAAAAAGCCGTCTGCTCCGTGGAACAAACGACTATGATTCAAATTATATTCCGTTCTTCCTGTTCTGACATTTTGTCAGTCAAGAAGGGATGATCTTATTCTTGTGCAGGAAGCTCTGCAGTTGGATCAGCCTGCTGGATAGGGGCTGAAGGGAAGGCTGGCTGCTCTGTAGCGGCTTTCTCGATCTCTGTAGTAATGTCAGTAGTCTTACTGCCAAGGGTAAATGAACTGATGACTGAAACTACCAGGATAAATGTAACCAGACCCCATGTCACTTTCTCAAGCATATCTGCAGTTTGTCTTACGCCAAATGTCTGATTGCCTGCCACAAAATTGCTGGCAAGACCTTGTCCTTTGCTGTTTTGAAGCAGAACAACGATTACGAGAAGTATACTGGCGATCACTGCGAGTACTGTAAGTATAGTGAATACTGTATTCATAGTTGTTAATTATTTATCAGTTTTTCAATTTCTCCTAGAAGGGATGCAAAGTAAGCACTTTTTTCTGGATTTTTCAAGAGAAGTTTGGAATAAATGTTCTTAGCTTGCTCATAATAACACTGTTCCGTATAAATCTTCGCCAAAGTCTCCGTGCAGAATTCATCGCTGGTGTCCATTCCACTCACATTCTTTTCTTTCTCAGAATGGATGTTTCTGGCCATGTTGGAGAAGACATTGTCCTCCGTGTGCTTGATCTGGTCGTATTCGGATTGGGTGAAATAGTCTCCACCGATCACTCGGACCGTCCGCTCATAAGAAACCGGGGCGTTCTCCTGTGCCGGAACATCCTGGATGCAGGAACGAACAAGTTCTTCCACATTCTTGTCGGAATAGTCTTCCACGTTCTTCATCCTGAAAATGTTGGCGACGATCGCTCTCGAGCCGAGGTACAAGGCGGCATCGGCGAAATCTTTCTTTCCCCAAGTGTCACCTCCAATTTTCATCATCCTGATACACAGCTCCTTGCGCGCCGCACCGTACCACGGGTACAGATTGACGACACCGGTCAGCTCGCTCAGGGTAAGGGTCTTTATATTGATGCTTTCCATATCTTGTCAAGTTCTATCCGTCCTGAAGGGTTCTACCAGTTGGCGACCGTCGCATTGAAGATGTCCTCGCAAAGCTTGTCGATGATCTCCTGGCACAGCTGTCCTTCCACGGCATCCAATGAATTGGTGGAATCGTAGTCCGCATAGGCAGAGAATGATTTCTCGAAATCGTCATCCGGATACTTGCGGTTGGTGAAAGAGATGTTGACCGTCACGGTGAGTCGGTTCTGGGCGGCAACTTCATCTGCTGTCACGGCTTGCGCAGAAATGCTGTAACCTGTAATGGAACCTTCAATCTCCATATCTCCCTCTTCTTCCACCTGCTCGAGTCTCGTCATCTTCCTGAACTTGTCTTTCATCGCTTCGGTCATCTGCTGGCTCAGAGACGGGTTGACCGTCAAGGCCTTGTATTCAAAATAACCGATGGTGATAGTTTTGACATCCGGTTGGATAGATGTCCCGGAGAAGGAATAGATGCCACAAGCACTGACCGCAAGGAGACAGAGCGCTAAGGCGATGGAAGAGAGGATATTTTTATTCTTCATTGTTTTCATCTGCGTGTGACTGCGATAATTTTCTGTAAAGGGTTCTTTCTGAAATGCCGAGTTCTTCAGCGGCTTTTCTTCGGTTTCCATTGTGCTTTTCCAATGCCTTTTTGATTAGCTCAAGATAATTTTCCTTTAGGGAATAGGTCTCGTGCTCTTCAATCCCCGGTTCCTGAATATCGATGTCTTGTGGATTGATGGGGTCGGCACTAGGCTGTACTTCCACTTCATGCGGATGCGTGATGGGAGGGGTATCTGCCGTGGTAGTCGGAAAAGAATGGCCTAAATTCCAGTCCAAAGTTTCCGTACGGTGTAAAGTTGAAGAATTGTCCGGCAATTGTTTGGTCCCAACAAGAGATTTCAGTCGGTTGACCTCGTTCGTGAGGTTGTGCAAGAGTTCAAAGATTTTCATCTTTTCACTTTCACTGATGCTGTCCTGAGGGTTCTGTACTTTAACCGGAAGAGAATTGGTGTTGTCTTCCGGCATATATCTGAGCAGGGTTTCTGCGCTGATTTCGTATCTTTCAGTTATGTGGGGGTTGATTTCCGGCGCTTCCAGTGCGGCCACTACTTCAGCCACGTTTTTAAGTTGTCTGACATTGCCAGGCCAACGGTAGCGTACTAGAGTTTTGGTCGCTTCCAGACTTAAAGAAATTTTTCTCCTTTGATTCTTTTCTGAAAAATCAGAAGCGAATTTTCGGAACAACAGCGGAATGTCTTCCATTCTTTCCCTAAGAGGGGGCATAATAATCTGGACAGCATTCAGACGATAGAAGAGATCTTCCCGGAATTTTCCTTTGGCCACTGCAAATTCTAGGTTCCTGTTGGTGGCGGCGATGACCCTTACATCGGTTTTTTCCACTTTGGAAGAGCCCACTTTGATGTATTCTCCAGATTGGAGAACTCTCAGCAGCTTGGCTTGAGAAGAAAGGGGCAATTCTCCGATTTCATCCAAGAATAAGGTACCTCCGTTCGCTTCTTCGAAATATCCTTTTCTGGATTCGATGGCGCCGGTGAAAGAGCCTTTTTCGTGACCGAAAAGTTCGGAATCGATGGTTCCTTCTGGAATGGCGCCACAGTTTACAGCGAAATATTTATTGTTTTTTCTTCTGCTGTTCTGATGTATAATCTTGGGAATGTTCTCTTTTCCGACACCGCTTTCACCTGTAACCAGTACGGTTATGTCGACAGGGGCGACCTTGACTGCAATCTCAAGTGCCATATTCAAGGCGGCATCATTCCCGATGATGTCGAATTTATTTTTGAGTTTCTGTAAATCCTGAGTATCCATATGAATACAAAGTTAAAAAAATGAACAGATATATGCTCATAATATATGTGAAAATAGCTATTAAAATATAAAATTAAATAGTATATTTGTAACGATTATACTTTTTGTGTAATAACAAGAAAGGGAAAGAAATGATACCAATAATAATTTAAACACTTTGAATATGAAAAAAAGTATGAAAATCATTGCTGCTGTAGCTCTTGGTTTGGCTGCAGTTGCGTGTGCTTCTCCTGCTAAAATGGCAGAGATGGCTGAAAATGTCAAAGTAACTACTGATCCAGAGGTCCTTGAGGTTGTCGCTGGCAAGATTGAGGCAGGAGTGACTGTTACTTATCCAAAAGGATATTTTCATCCAAAGGCAATTCTTGAAGTGACTCCTGTTCTTGTTTACGAAGGTGGTGAGGCGGCTATGGCTCCTTTCAAATACCAGGGTGAAAAGGTCAAGGATAACTATAAAGTCGTTTCAAAAGATGGTCAGACAGTCAGTGAGACTGTGCACTTTGACTACGTGGAAGGCATGGAAAAAGCTGTTCTTGAACTCCGTGGTGTTGTAAAATATAAGAAAAACAAAAGTGTCAAGCTTCCAGTGAAAAAAGCTGCTGTAGGCTGCAATACAACTTATATGCTTGCTGAGACAGAAGGCTTCGTTCCTTTCAAGGCAGACAACTATCAGGAAGTTATCAACCAGACTGCAGAAGGTCAGATTCTCTATTCCATCAACTCCTCATCTGTTGCAAACAAAGAATTGAAATCACAGTCCATCAAAGATTTCCAGGAAGCTTTGAAAGAAATCAATTCCAATGAGAGAAAGACTTTGAAAGGCACAGAAGTAATCGCTTACGCTTCTCCAGATGGTGGTGAAAAGCTCAACAGCAAACTTTCTGACAAACGTGCTTCTTCTGCTGACAAGGTATGGGGAAAAGTAACCAAAGGAGCTGAAGTTTCAGATCCTGAGGTGAAGAGTGTCGGCCAGGACTGGGAAGGTTTCCAGGAGTTGGTTGCTGCATCTGATATCGAGGACAAGGAGCTCATCCTTCGTGTTCTTTCTATGTATAGCGATCCTGCAGTTCGTGAAAACGAGATCAAGAACATGTCTGAGGTCTTCACTGCATTGAAGAAAACTGTTCTTCCTGAACTTCGCCGCGCTAGATTCGTAGCCAATGTTGAGTTCCAGAACTATTCAAGCGCTGAGCTTCTTAAATTGATTGAAGAGAACGCTGATATTCTTGACGAAGAGGCTCTTCTCCGTGTTGCATCTCTTACTAGAAATGCTGCAGACAAGAAGTCTATCTATGCTAAAGCTATCAAGAAATTCAATAGCGACCGTGCACAGTTCAACTATGCTGTCGTGCTTCTCAACGAAGGCAAGACAAGTGAGGCAGCAAGAGAGTTCGCTAAAGTTTCTACAAAAGACGCTGACCTTGAGAATGCTCTTGGTGTAGTTGCTCTCCGCAACGGTGATTACGATGCTGCTGCCAAGAATTTTGAAGAGGCCGGTACAGAGGCCGCTCAGGCTAATCTTGGTGCAGTTGCTATTCTTACTGGCAATTATAAGAAAGCTGCTGAGCTTCTTGCCGGTACAGGTCATGCAAATGAGGGTGTCGCTCTTATCCTTACAGGTCAGGCATCCAAAGTTGAGTCTGCAGTAAAATGCCGTTGCCCACGTGCCAACTATGTCAAAGCAGTTGCTGCTGCTCGTCTCGGCAATGCAGAGAAAGTAAACAAATATCTTTCAGTTGCCAAGAAAGATAAAGCTCTTGCTGCTCGTGCCATCAACGATGTTGAGTTCGCAGGTTTCGATGTAAAATAATCACAATATTGAACAATAAACGGTTTCAGGTGCAACAGCCCGAAATCCTAAGAATATAGGGAGTGACATGAAAATGCCGCTCCCTAATTCTTTCATGACGTCTGTCGTCTCCTCAGAAAGACCAGCACCTTTTGACAGCCGTACCCCGTTCGGACGATATCCGAAAGACAGGCTGGACGGTCAGAACAATGCTCACCGGGATGAGAGTTTTCTGCCCCTTGGAGAAGACAGGCGTTCCGGCAGCCTTTTTTGAGGCGAGAGGGTGTGATGCGCTCTCCGCATCCGGTGGATTGAACCCCGAAAGTCAGACAAAATACTTTCGGGGTTTTGTTATGCCAAGAAAGAAACACAACTATCAAGACCTCCTTCAAGTAC
>RCNI01000146.1_pt1 | contig 44566 bp, 41 predicted proteins | sample 2041151 | NCBI WGS metagenome assembly RCNI01 (sample SAMN09708214, study PRJNA481090) | feces metagenome | isolation source: feces | place: Antarctica: Albino Rookery
CTCGGATACAGGGATTTATCTTTTGAGCAAACCACTCATCAAACTTGATTGGTAATAGAATCCATGCTAGAAACAGTATAACAGCTGTTAATACAAATAGCCAGACGACATTTCTCGGAAACGAAACGCAAAGTACACCTGTTATAGTAAGCACGCAAAACATTGGCCATGGATTTCTCATATTTTCTCCTCTCGTGTTTTAGCAGTTGCACTAAGCAACCCGATTGTGTGATAATGAATCTGAGGCTGGATTGGGCTGTCTTTGTAAAAGCTGAAAATTTTCCGGATACCGGAATCACAGGATTCAAATAGTTACAGCAACACAAGCCACAGAGTCTGATAATAAATATGGATGATTATATTTTCGAATTGTACGAAGTATTCTCTAATATTGAGGATATAGTTCATAAAAATAAGTATTAAACTAAAAAAAGAATGGTCATCCATAACAAAAATCATTTTTATCAGAGACTTCGCTCTCCAATGCGATTTCAATTTTATATATTCCCATATTCTGAGCATTTTCATCATCTTCACTATACATATAAAAATTCATATAATACTTTTCTTCATCTGTCGATATAAGGTACATACCATTCAATTTCGTTTTCCTTTTACCGTAATTGCTTTCACTTGATGACGCACAATCACCCATAAAACTTTTAATATTGCCCCCGATATAATCAAAAAATGGAGATTTCAGTATCTAAATTTTCAATTTTCTTTTTGCTTTCTTCAGAAAACAGACATTTGAGTTTTTTCTGAATCCTGTTGCTTAATCATCACTTAATTGCCTATTGCATAAAAAAAAAATTTTTGTTTTCATTATACTTCATCAACTTAAAGAATAAAAGAAAATTTTTAGTGGCAGAGTTTCTTTTCAAAACCCTTAACGCACATTTCTTTATAACTCATAGTCCCAGACACTTTTCTTATAGGCGTTGGGAAACGGTGAAAACATCAGGTCTGCATTTGATATTTTGACCGCATATCTTGCTGATAACGGAAAGTTTAGTAGTAGTTGCTTCTTGCAACTACAACCGTTAACAGAGCTATAGATTTCTCTCCTGAAAAGTTTATTCTTTTCATTTTAGTATAGCTACTTACCCATCTTTGTGGTATATAGTCTTGACCTCCTGTAATTTGATTGTGCTTTCATTTTACAGGAATCCTTATAGAAATACGACTGTGCGATTTAGAATACAAAGAATTCCGAGGTTGGTTCATTTTGGCCTTCCGCGGAATTCTTTGTTTTGTATCGCATTGCATTGCCGGATACAAAAGTTTTTTATACGTTCTAAATTACATCCTTATCTGGCCCCTCCAAAAGGCTTAGTCTTTTCATTTGTATTTTTCACCGTTTTGAATTTCCAATCTTCTCTTAGTTTTTTAAGATAACGAAAAAACTCCGCTTTATTATCTGTATAGGTTAAAATTAAGCTCATATTTTTTCGGTATCCATATTGATAAAGCGGATATATTATGCTGAATTAAAGCTATCTATTGATTAAACACCTTTTTTATATAGTACAAAAGAATATCCTACAGGTACTACAACCAATACAGTCATTATTGCTATCATCAGCCATCCTGTATGAAGATAGCCATCAAGAATACAGCCTACCCCTCCGATTATCCATAACTTTGATGCCAGGCGATGAGTTCTGTTCCAGTTTTCTCTGCTATGCAAAGTCCAAGGCAATCTAATTCCAACTGTATAATTTTGATGATTCTTCGTCATATAATTTCCTAAGCTGATAAACAATATGCCAATGACAAATAACACTATTCTTGCCATGTCTATCTTTACACCTATAGCGTATCCGAAAATGGCAACACAGCATGTCCATGATATAAATGGTATTGTCCAAAAGATGAGACCCAGCATCTTTTTTCCGATATTTATCTTCTTAGGATCGTTTAATGTAACAAAAAGTGAAAAAACATGTATTGCTGCAAGTACTAAAGGGAATGCCACAACAACTACAGGCTTACTCATCCAACGATCAGGTTCTCCATTAAATCCTAAATGTACCGGAAGTGAATCCGACATCTTACTCCAGAGGGCAAAGCCTATAAGCATTGGTGCTATAGTTACGAGGGTTGTAATAATAATTTTCCTATTATAATTCTTTTTCATTATCTTCTTCTCCTTTTAAGTCTGATAACCACATCATAATTTCTTCAATTACAGATGTGTTTAATTCATAATATATATAGTTCTTATACTTTGTTTCATAAACCAGATCCGCTTTTTTCAAGATGTTCAGATGATAGGAAATTGTCGCTCCTGTCATATCAAAATGACTCCCTATTTCTCCCGCAGATAAAGCTCCTTTTTTAAGAATCATCAGGATTTCTCTGCGAACCGGATCAGAAAGTGCTTTGAATGTTCCGGCAAAGCTCATATATTATCCTCCTTTTTTGAAATCTATTTAGATATTTTTCTAAACTGTTAGAGTAAGTATACTATTAAAGAACCTAAAAAGCAATAGCTATTTAGATTTTTTTCTAAATAGTTGTAAAAAATAAATGGGCACTATTCTGCCCCGTTTATTTTCTGACTTGTAAAATCTTTGTTTACCATATAAATTCCGATACATACAAGGACAAGTGAAATCAAGCCCTGTAGTGTAAATGCCTGATTCTGCTCATGCAAAAGAACTGCACTCAGTATTACCCCGAATACCGGATTCATAAACCCATATACAGCAACACGACCAACCGGATTGTGTTTTAGTAAAATTCCCCAGATCGAATATGCTACTGCTGAAATCATAGCCATATAAATCAAAAGAATTATTGTTTTAAAACTGAATCCGTGAAGTTCTCCACCCATCGCTAATCTTGCTACCGCCATAATAATACCGCCCAGAAAGAACTGATATCCACTTAGCGTTACCGGATTTTCAATCTGACTGTATTTTTTTATCAGTACAGAAGAAAATGCATAAGACAAAGTGGATAGCAAAAGGAAGCCTTCTCCCATAAAAGACATAGAACTGTCTATGCCTGTTCCTGTCATATTTATAAGGACTACACCGGTAAAACCTAAAAGACAACCGATAATTTTCCCTGTACCCAGCTTTTCATAATGGAAAATCAAACTGGAAATCAATATTGCAAAGAATACATTTGAAGCTTCTATAATAGAACCTTTAACACCTGAAGTATGTGCCAGACCTATATAAAACAAAAAATACTGAATAACCGTCTGTGCAAAGCATAACTTCACAATCATGCCGAAAGAAGACTTTTCAGGGACAAGGACTTTTCTACTTAATGCGCTGCCGATAAGTACCGTCAATATTCCTGCAAGAGTAAACCGTACACCGGCAAAAAGAATCTGTGATGCTGTATCTGCAGCTTCAATAGAAAATAAATCATAACCGATCTTTATGCATGGAAATGCACTTCCCCATAAAAAGCAGCAAACCAATGCTAATAAACCTACTATCCAGCTTTTTTGTAAAATTTCATTTTTATTCTTCATCTTTTTCCTTTCGTTACTTTAAAATATATCGGATTTTGAGGATAAACCTGGCACAGGCTCTGGATTTTGAGCTACCGTGACAGGTTTTGCAATCGGAAACCTGGCACGACTCTTGTTTTTCGGACAGGCGTGACAGTTTTTTCGTCTTTTTCTTCGCCAGAGGCCGTTCTAGTCCTATGCTTTTTCGCTCAAACCTGGCACGGACCCTGGATTTTTGGCTACCGTGGCAGATTTCTAATCAAGTTACACATTTTCTTTTTTCATCTAATCCCTACAACAGCCCCACAACATTTGCAAGCTGACCAATTACTTCTACACCCTTATCTACACTTATAATTTGACATTATACTATACCGCAGATATAATACTTCAAAAGAGAAAGTATTGTATGAAAGGAGAGTATATCATGGGTAAAAGTTTTTTGCAATCAATTAAAGATGCAAATCTTGAAGAATCCGGTTTTCACTATACCCTTTCCCTTATCAGTGGAAAATATAAGATGGTTATTTTATATACCCTGGCAACCTTTGAAGTTGTCCGTTTCAATGAACTTCAACGTTTTATCGGAACCATTTCCTATAAAACACTCAGCTCCACATTAAAAGAGCTGGAAGCAGACGAGCTGATTATTCGTACAGAATATCCGCAAGTTCCACCTAAAGTGGAGTATCGTCTGTCCCAGCGTGGACGTTCTCTTATTCCTATTCTCAACCAGCTTTGTGACTGGGGAGAACAGAATCGAATTTAGAATCCCAGTTCTTCGTTTACAAGAACGATTTCCATGTTCATGGAACGTATTTTTTTATAGTGTACCACCAACGCATTACAAATTCTGTCCGGGCTGCTACAATCATAGCAACGATCTGCATTTACTGCACAAGGAGTTTTCATATGAAGTCTTCTTGCATTCTTTGGTGCAACAACATTACGTAAACGATAAAGCGCACTGTCATAATCCGGTGAAATTTTATTTTTTCCTGCAATCATGTAAACTTTCTGATGTCCATATAGGGTAGAAGAAACTCTGTTTCCTGTCGCATCGATATTCAGAATTTCTCCGGTATTTTCTGCTATAGCATTTGCAGAAAGCAGGTAAACATCGGTATTCATCGAAAGTCTCATTGCCCTTTCTGGGTCATCACAATAGTTATGTGAATATACGGTATTATGTCTGGAAAGTCTGTCGAAAAGGTTCAGTTCTTTTAGTGTTACCGAGCCGCCAAATCCAACAGTGTTCTGGTCGATTTTCCTGTCGAGGTAATCAGTAGCCTCTTCTTTTGTTTCAAAAACGGATACTTCAAATCCGTTTTTTTCTATTGTTTCTTTTAATGCTTGTAAATCCATTTATCTTCCTCTTTTCCATTAGACTGAATCCCCGCCGGTATATAATAAACAGTGCTGTCATATTATAACGGCTGTAAAAGTTCTAAAACTGTACCTTCTGTATCTTTGAAGTATACTGCAATACTCTTTCCAAAACCATATTCTGTGGAATCAAATTCCTGTGGTTCTGAAAGAAATTCAACACCTTCAGCCTTTAATTTTTCGTATTCTTTCCAAATATCATCTGTAGTAAAGCAGATTTCAGAAATAGATGTTCTGAATAAATCAGTTTCTTTCTCTTCTACTTCAGCATCGATAAACTGAATCAGTTCAACAGGTGGACATAAAAGTTCATTGCTTCCATTCAGGTATGCAACTCTTGCTTTTACTCCTTCTCTGCCGAAAAGTCTGTCCGTCTCCGGTCCTTCCATAAGCATTTCACCTTTAAAGTCGAGTCCCATTACATCACGATAAAAACCAATAGCTCTATCTATATCCTTAACGGTAACACCAACATGAATAATCTGTCCTATCATTTTATTTTCCTCCCTTTTTCTTATCCGCAGATAAAACCAGTACTCTAAACAGGAATATTATTCCAACAGTCAGAATAACATGACCGATTCCTGCAAGCCCACCAATCATATGGTCCGAAAAGCCTGAAATCGGTAACTCAAATAACTGTATTACTCCTCTTACAGACATAAAACCGATACTCATAATAAGTCCCAGATTATATGTCACGAGAAAAGCTTTAAAGTTCTTCTGTTCTTCAATATGAAATGCATTCATAAATAAAGGTAAAAGTAAAAATACAAGTGTGCCCAGTCCAAAGGCATGTGAATGAACAAGTCTTAGAACAGATACTCCTGTAAACTCTGTATAATAAGCTGCCTCGTGATAAAACAGTCCGCTTAGAAGTGCAAAAACTAAATAGCCAGTAGCTATTTTATATGAGTTCCTAATCATAAGTATCTCCTTTTTCTTTTAATTCTCTCAAAGTATAGCAGAATAATTTTTCTAAAACAAGTACGCACATTTCGGTAAGATACTTACCCGGAAGTAAGTATCTTAAACAAATCAGATTTAAAATAAATTTGATAAATAAAAACTGATCTTCAAAATTCGGATTTACTCCGTCATTTGAGATCAGAAATTATACTAAGCATAATATCTTTAAGTAATGTTTTATCCGATTTAATTAAATATCTGTTATCTGAAGGTTATCTCCTCATCGAGAAGATATTCATAAACTTCTTTTGATATAGAATCCATCGCCTCAGGATTTTTTATTTCAATGTTTAATGTAAAATCTTCTGAGAGCTTAAGGATAAGATCAATAAAACTATTTACCACACTTACCTTAGGTATGGAATCTTCAGCGATTTTAATATGTTGCGAATCACTTTCTATATTAATGTTCGGCTGAATTTTCTTCAACTCCTGTAGCTGTCTTCTATTTAGATATAGATTGAAGATATTCGCATTCAAAGAGTTAAGTTTACGCAATACATCAGATATCCAGAATAATTCTACAGATTTCATACATTTTGTGTCAATACAGATTTCCTTTTTCTCACTGGATACCTTTTCCTTCCTCTGACTGGAAACGTTTCCTACAGCGACTGCTGCATCGGTTGTCTTAAGTTCAAGATATTTCTGCTTTAAAAAAGCTGATGGCTGAATTCCAAGATAGACATTTAGTTTGTTTTTAAATTCATTATAAAATAAAATTGCAGTCCCTCTTTTCCCCTGTCTTTCGTATAAATCCAACAGCTTGTAGGCTGTTTCTTCATCATAAGGATCAATTTCAAGAAGTTCTTTTAACGTTCTCTCATACTTTCTCTCACTATCATTTTTCTCATAACATTCTACCAGTTTTTTTAATACGAGAATTTTCAGATCCTCAAATCTTGATCTTTCGAAAATGATAATTTCATTAAAGTCATTACATTTGTTAAAATAACAACCTTCCATAAAATCTCCACCGAAAAGGTCATAAACTTCTTCCAGTGTGTCGAGATCAGTATCGGTTACCTTTTTAAGTGATAATATTTTTAAAATATCACATTCATATTCATATTCTTCCATAATGCCACAACGTTCTCTATCGATATGCAAAAATTCAACTCCGTTTTCATCGTAGCCTATGTATTTTTTTATAGTCCATAAATTATATCGCAAATTGTATTTGGCAGCATCCTCATTGCTGTCAGGCCATAGGCAGGCAGTTATCTTTTCTCTGCTTAAGTTCTTTCCTTGGTTCAATACTAAAAGGCATAGTAAGGCAAGCGCCTTTCCTCCGAATTTCGATGTTATGTCTTCACCCTGGTATTCAACCGTTATTTCTCCTAAAAACCTAATTTTTAACATATATCACACTCTTATCTTTTCGATGAATTGTAAAGAATCTGTCCATTCTTTATTGTCGTTATAACCTTGGTATCTGCTAAATTCTCTTTATTGGTAGACATTATATCCCTATCCAGAATAATAATATCTGCAACTTTTCCTTTTTCTAAAGTCCCTTTTCTATCCTCTTCAAAGATTGCATATGCTCCATTACATGTGTATATCTGTAATGCTTCATATATACTAATCTTATGTGTTTCAACAGGATGATTTACTGCCGCTGCAATTCCGATAAAAGGATTGTACTCGTTAACATCACTATCTGAACTTCCACATAGAACTACACCATTATCTATAACTTCTCTAAACTTGTTGGTCTCCTTGTACTTGTCACCAAGACGCTTGTTATATATCTTTCCCGGTCCACCATAAGCCACTTCATATGCAGGACTCATGGTAAAGATCAATCCCAGTTTCGATGCTCTTTTAATCTGTTCTTCACTTGCTAAAACGGCATGCTCAACTCTCTGACGCAGACCTGTAATTCCGGTCTGATGCTGTGCATATTCGTGGGCATCAAGGACCATATCAATAGCTCTGTCTCCAATAGCGTATAGCGCCAACTGAATCTTTCTTTTATAGCATTCTATAACAAATTCATTTAGTTCACTTTGCTGGAAAATCAGACTTCCCTTATGTCCCGGACAATCCAGATACTCAAAAGATAAGGCTGCTGTTCTTGCACCGATTGTGCCGTCAACATACAGACTTCCCCCTACACGTTTAAGGTTAAGTGCATCAATCTTATCTAAATCCATTGTCTGATAAAATACTGCCAGATCTACAGGGAAATCGTCCTCATGATCAAGAATAAAGTCAGCATCCTTATCACTGTACATATATCCGCCTTCCATTGCATTTACTGTAGTAATTCCTGAAGAAAGCAATTTAGGCATAAGTTTATCGATGCTTTCTCTTCTTCTTGTATTTGAATATCGATTTAATATGTTTGTTCTCAATGTAGCATTTGCCCTTCCACGGAAAATACCTGTAGCAACATTATGCTCATCCATTTCGACCCCTTCCATTCTGAATGGAATCTTATAGTACAGAAGTCCATAGGTATTTAACATGCTCACCTGATAATCAAGGCTGTTAATCCACACAGGAACATCACTGCAATACTTGTCCAGCTGCAGTCTGTCTGGGAAAAGCTTTTCATCCAAATTTTCTCTCACCAGTCTTACTGCGATAATACTGTCATCCTGCCAGTCACTTTTACTATCTATAATTCTTTTACCAATATCCTGAAAGTTCTCTGCATCTTTCAGATCAATACTGTTTTCATTTATTGCGGTCTGTACAATATGAAAATGACTATCTATAAATCCAGGTAAAACCGTCTGCTGCTTTGCATCGATTATAACAGACGAAGACCCGGCAAAGGTGCAGTAATCTTCACCATTGCCGAGTTCTATTATCTTACCATCTTTTATAGCTATCCATTCTGCAAACTGTTCATCCCTCATTGTCATGCATTTACCATTTTTGATTATAATATCCGCATGCATAAGAGTCCCCCCTATGTTGTAGAATTTTAGCCTATGCTATATTGTTATTTTAACACAAAAGTGTTCTTTCCTGCTACATAAGTCCTAACAACTTTGATATCTTTTATTTCTTCTTCTGGGATTTCAAAGATATCTCTGTCAAGTACTGCTAAATCCGCAAACTTACCAACTTTTAATGTGCCAAGTACATCCTGCTGACCTGTAGCATAGTGTGGATTTTTTGTGTACATCTGTAAAGCTTCGTATACAGAAAGTTTTTCATCCGGATAGAAACCTTCTTTAGGATTTCCGTCAAAGTCTCTTCTGTTTACTGCCATATGTATACCTTTAATCGGTTCATAGGTTTCAACAGGACAATCTGAACCACCTGTTAAAATCAGTCCTTCGTCCATCATAGATTTCATTGCAAAAGAACCTTTTGCTCTTTCCGATCCGATTCTGTCTACGATCCAGTGTAAGTCTGTATTCAAGAAGATTGGCTGAAAATCCAGAATTAATGGTAATTTTTTCATTCTCTGAATCGTTTCCTTGTCTGCCATCTGTACATGGATAATTCTGAATGGAAGTCTTGCATCCTGTTCTTCCTGAGTCATACCCTTTTCTTTTGTAATTCGAAGAGTTTCTTCGATAGCTGTAAGGGTCATATCTAATGCTCTATCACCAATTGCATGTATTGCAGGCTGTAATCCCCTTTCATATCCTGTAAGTATAGTATTTGTAAGCTCACCCTGTGTGCAAAGTATAAATCCTACATTACCCGGATCATCACTGTAAGGTTCTCTTAATGCTGCGGAACGTGATCCCATTGATCCGTCAGAGAAGATTTTGTAAGCACCATACTGAACCTGTCTATATGGGTCCTGCTTCTTTGCTTCAGTTAATACTTCAGGATCAAACAGTTCATCAATGCATACAGTTGCTCTAATAGGGAGTTCCCCTCTGTCCTGAAATTCTTTATAGATGTTAACATCTTCATTATAATTCCATATCTTAGCAGCATAAGTATGCATTGTAGTTACACCTTTGCTCGCCATATCGTTCATAACCTGTGAGAATATTTCAGTTCTCAGTTCTGTATCAAGAAATGGGTCCGGAAGAATTTCATCAAAAACTTTTGTGCACTGTTCTCTCAGAATTCCGTTTGGTGTTCCATCATCTTCTTTTTCTACAATACCACCGGAGCCAGCTGTATAATCCTTATCTACACCTGCTAATTCTAATGCCTTTGTATTTACTACTACAGCATGAAGGCAGCATCTGCGAATAAGTACAGGAAGTTCTGTGCTGATTCTGTCAAGTTCATGTCTTGTAGGGAATCTGTTTTCAACCCATTTTGACTGGTCAAAGTTAACACCCTTAACCCATGTTCCTGGTTTAGTTGTCTTTGCCTTTTCTGACATAACGTCAATCATTTCTTCAATACTTTTTACATTTGCAAGATCTACGAATGTCTGGTTCTGGCAATAAGCATACATATGAAGATGAGCATCTGCCATTCCCGGAATCATTAATTTTCCTTCTAAATCAATATTTTCTTTTGCTTCAAGAGCTTTAGCCTCTTCGTTTGTACCGATAAATGCGATTTTACCATCTTCTACACCCATGGCTTCAAAGTATTCGCCTTCTTCTTCCATTGTGCAGATTTTACCGTTTATAAATAATGTATCTAGCACGTTGCTTCCTCCTTTTTTTCATCTTTGACTGTTGTTCCATCTTCTTTCCATACGAAAATACCTGTTATTGCATAGAAGATTGCAATTAGTGGTACCAGCCATAATAGTACGCAGTATTTAGCATATTCAAATGGTGTAACTCCTAATACTCCTGAGAAGTATACTGCGCCTAATGACCATGGAAGTAATGGATCAAGACAGATTCCTGAATGTTCACATGTTCTTGATGCAACTGTCTTTTTGATTCCTAATCTTTCATATCCTGCGATAAACATTCTTCCCGGGATAAGAATTGCAACATAAGGGCTTGCTGAAAGCATGATTGTTGCCATACCTGTTAATACATGTGTAATGATCAGGTTTCTTGCGTTCTTTGTAATTGCCTGTGCACTGAATAACAGAGTATTTAATACTCCAGTCTTTTCAAGGATACCTCCGTAGGAAAGACCTAAGTAACCGATAGAAACTGTCCACATCATTGACTGCAGACCACCTCTGTTCATCAGCTTATCTACATCAAAGTTTCCTGTTTCAATAGTGAATCCATAGTTCATATAGGACATCATATCGATGATGGAATAATGCTGTAAAACAACTGCAATAATCATAGCTACCATAGCTGATGCAACAATTGTAGCAAGTGCGTTTACTTTTTTCAGTGCAAGAATCAGTACAAGCACCATAGGTATTAAACTGATAATTGCATATACAGGAGTAATATTAAAGTTTTCAGATAAAACTCTTAACATTTCGTTTACTGCTTCACTGTTGCTATCATGACCAGCAAATTTACGTTCAAGAACTGCAAATACAATCAGTGTCACAATATATCCTGGAATTGTCGCTGTTGCAACGCTCTTCATATGGTCAAAAATATTTACTTCGCATGTACCGGCTGAAAGATTTACTGTATCAGAAATCGGAGACATTTTATCACCGAAGATTGCTCCACAGATAACTGCTGCAGCTGTCATTGCGGGTGGAACACCTAATCCTCCACCGATACCCATAAGAGCTACACCAAATGTTGCCGCTGTACCCCATGATGTACCTGTGCAAAGTGTTGCAATGGCACAGACTAAAGTTGCTGTGATAAGGAATATTGATGGTGAAATAATTTTTAGTCCATAAAAGATTAATGTAGGAATTGTACCTGCTGCAATCCATGCAGGAATCATAACTCCGATAAACATCAGAATCATCATAGATACTGTTGCGATTTTACATCCGTGAATAATTCCTTCTTCAATTAAATCAAATGATGTTTTGTTAAATACTACTAATACAATTGTTGCAAATACTGATGCAAATACTAATGTCATATGTACATCCGGCTCTCCAACTACGACAAGCTGTGCCACAAAACTAGCCGCCAGAAACAGTACAATTGAAATCGATAATAGCAATGAAGGCTGTTTTGCTTCGTTGTTCTTTTCCATAAATTAATTTCCTCCAAGTAAAAAAATTTGTTAGCTAACTTATTGTTTATAATTATAACTTAATAATACTCGCATATGTTTTTACATATCGTGTAAAAGATTTTTATATGAAAAAAACTATTATGTTTTTAATTTAGTGCTTAAACACTTTTTAAACGAGTCAAACACATTTCCACAAAATTTGCATATTTATCATCATATAGAGGGACAAAAAACACCCCCCCTTTAATAGAGGATTCATTTAATAAAAGGGAGTTCTACTCAATATTTAATTGATTGAAAAGATGTTATTTTATTTTACTTCTATATTTCTTTGTACTATAATACCCCATCACTGCAACAACAGATAATAATACATATACATAAGTATCTATTCCGCCCATATCACCGGTTTTTGGTGCTTTAGCGTTAGGTTTTCCTGTATTTTTATTATTTTCTATTGTTCCTGCATTATTACTGTTTTCTGCTCCGTTTCCGGTTGGAGGTGTTACGTTACCGCTATTGTCCGGAGGTGTTACATTTTCTCCACTGCCTGAATTATCCTGTCCGTTTTCAGCATAGTACTGCTGTGCATATCTTAACAGAATTTCAGATTTTTCGCCTCTTTCAGCACTGTTTTCTGCTCCAAGAACTACGGAAACGATAGTCTGCATTTCTCCATTAACTTCAACCGGGATTGCGCATATCAGGCAGCTTCCTGCACGATTTGTTGAACCTGTCTTAAGTCCGATTACGCCTTCCATATTGTATAAAACTGTATTTGTATTATCTGTTTCAAAGTTCAGAGTTTCTAATTTCACATGTTTCTGTGCAGTAATATCTTTAACCTGTGGATATTTTGTCACAATATACTGTGCCATTTTGCATAAGTCTTTTGCAGACATCTTATTCTGTCTCTTAGATGTTATTCCACTTTGGGTAAAATCAGGTAATCCATGAGAATTGTAAAAAATTGCGGTTGTCATACCAAGTTCTGCAGCTTTTGCATTCATTAACTCAACAAATGCTTCTTTTGAACCTGCAACGTGTTCTGCAAGAGCTAATGCTGCTTCATTACTTGATGGAAGTAACATTCCGTATAATAAATCAGTTAAAGATACCTGCTGACCTTCAGTCATAGGAATAACACCATCTTCTGACTTTGATTCAATTTCAACTGCCTTTGATAAAACCACGGTATCATCCATTGAAATTTTACCTGCATCAATAGCTTCCATAACTAATAAGTAAGTCATTAGTTTTGTTGTACTTGCAATTGCTGCCGGCTGATTTTCATTTGAACCATAAATCATTTCTCCGGTATTTGCATTGGAAACAATTGCACCATGCAGATAAGAAAAATATCCATCCTGATCAAGCTGATTTATGTCAATTTTAAAAGCTTTATTTGTATCTAAAGACAGGGTTTCTTTATCTGCATACTCAATATTTACATCGAGAATCATAGATAAATCTACTAATTTCATGTATGTATCATTACTGTTTTCTAATTGATAAGTAAAGTATTTAACTTTATTTCCGTTAAGCTCCTTGCTGTTGGATTTTAGTGACACATTCTCTACTTTTCCCTCTCCCGGCTGATTTTCATTACCGACAGGTTCGTACGGTTTTCCTGTTTCAAGTTTAGCAGTTTTACTTTCTGCATCATATACATAGTTGAATGCTTTTTTTGTGCCTTTTAATGCATTTGCAACATCACGTACAACATAAGTATTGAATGCGTAAGAGGCATTAAATGCTTTTACATAAACTTCCTCTTTACCATCTACATTTAAAGTTAAATCATTAGGTTCTAACTGATCTCCTGCATATACTGTACTGCTCATAGTAAAGCACATTGAGCAGACTACTGTAAATATTAACATAAGGCTTAATATCTTATTCTTTTTCTTAGCCATAATACACCTCGTACATCATGTAATCTCTTATTCTAACTTCTTTTATACTCTTAAGCCAATAAGCTGAGTTGGATTTACATCGATTTTCCCCTCACTCCTTTTTGATGTAAATTAAATCCTTTTACCCTAAATTTAAGAACAACAATCGTGCCAATATAATTGCCTGAATTTTAACAGATAATCGTCTTTCTTTTTAGAATATTCCGTTTTTTAGTATTTTTAATCCTGTTTATCGGATTTCGATAAATTAACATACTTATATTCCTTAAATTTTATATTTTACAAAGAAAAGTTTGAAGTTATATCTATACAGATCACTACTTTTTCCTGTCCTCTAGACGACTATGCTGTTCTTATTACCTTTACGATTTGTGGTTTACATTTATTCCACGCAAAATACTTGAAATCTCTGATTTTATAGATTTGTCTACCAGAACTAAACTGCTTTCTGTAAAATAGAATTTTGATCATATAAACTCTGTAAATTAAAAAAGATTATCAAATAGCAACTTATGCCACCCGATATCTTCTATACTTCTTTATATTTTTTATTCAATTATAAAACTTATTACTTAACGTGTAAATCAGCAGTTTTTTTCATCTCCCCATTCACCAACTACTTTTCATTCTTATCTAATAGCTGGAATTTTCCATACTCTTTTTCATCTTTTACAATAAAATTCCCACAGTTTGAAGGCAACAATGTTTTTTTCCATAAATACTGTAACATTGTCAGACTTTTCCTGAGCATAAACCGTAGTTGTACCTACAGCTGAAATCCCTGTCAGCAGGGTTAATGAAAGTATAGATGCAATCCATCTATTTCTTTTTAATTTTACTTTCATCTACTCTACCTCTTTTCATAAGTATAATGTCTGAATAAAAGTTTTTAATAAGAAAAAAAATATATTAGTTACCATTATAATTCAACTATTTTTTACTATAGTTTTATATAAAGAGATACATATAAATTTATTAAGATTCAAAACTGTAGACAACGCTGAACTCTCCTAAAATTTCACATAAAAAAGACCCCTGAAATGTTTATTATCTAAACATCTCAAGGGTCTTTATGCCATAATCTATCGCCATTTATTATGCGCTTCGATTTGACTTTTTACTTATAGTATAACTTCTGTTTTTACATTCAAAAGTTATTTGTTTGCAGCTGCTGCCTGCTGTGCAGCTACTTCTGCAGCAAAGTCTTCTTCTTTCTTTTCGATTCCTTCGCCTACTTCGTAACGAACAGCTTCAACAACCTTCATGGATTTGCCAAGTTTCTTAGCTTCTTCTTCCACGTACTGAGCTACAGTAAGGTCTCCGTTCTTAACGAATTTCTGGTCTACAAGGCAAACTTCCTTAAGAATAGCCTTGATTTTGCCAGGGATAATTCTGTCTAATAATTCTGGTTTCTTTCCTTCGTTCAGAAGCTGCTGTTTTGCAATTTCTGTTTCAGATTCTAACCAAGCCGGGTCAACCTGTGATTCATCAACGAATCTTGGGTTCATAGATGCAACCTGCATAGCTACGTCTTTACCAACAACTTCGATTTCTTCAGCAGTTGCTTCAGTTTCGATACCTACGATAACGCCGATTTTTCCGCCTGCGTGGATGTATCCTGTGTAAACAACGCCATCAGTAGCTAACTTTTCAAATCTTCTGATGTTCATGTTTTCACCGATCTTGGAAATTTTGTTTGTTAAAGCATCCTTAACAGTTCCTTCTCCTTCGTATGGAAGTGCCATGAAGCAGTCCATACAACCATCTGCCTGTGCAAGAGCTTTCTTTGCTAATGTGTCTACAAATTCGATGAATTCCGGGTTCTTTGCAACGAAGTCTGTTTCTGAGTTTACTTCGATTACTGCAGCTTCTTTGTGATCAGCTGAGAAAGCTAAGTCAACAAGACCTTCTGCTGCAATTCTGCCGGATTTTTTAGCTGCTTTTGAAAGTCCTTTTTCTCTAAGAACTTCTACAGCCTTTTCGATGTTTCCGTCAGTTTCTACAAGAGCCTTTTTGCAGTCCATCATGCCTGCGCCAGTCATTTCTCTTAATGCTTTTACTAATTGTGCAGTTACAGCCATTTTTTTGTCCTCCTCGTGATACAAAATAATTATTCAGCGTCTTCAGCAGCTACTTCTTCAACAACTTCTGCTTCACCTTCGTCAAAGCTTTCTCCCTGATTAGCTTCGATGATAGCATCTGCCATGCTTCCTGCAATTAATTTAACTGCTCTGATAGCATCGTCATTTGCCGGAATGATGTAATCAACATCATCTGGGTCACAGTTTGTATCTACGATTCCTACGATTGGAATTCCTAAGATTCTTGCTTCTTTAACTGCGATTCTTTCTTTCTTAGGGTCAACGATGAATAATGCACCAGGCATTCCCTTCATGTCTCTGATTCCGCCTAAGTATTTTTCTAATTTTTCATGTTCTGCTCTTAATTTGATAACTTCTTTCTTTGAAAGTTTTTCAAATGTTCCATCTTCTTCCATTCTTTCGATGTCATTCAGTCTCTTAATTCTTCCGCTGATAGTTTTGTAGTTTGTTAACATTCCACCTAACCATCTTTCGCTTACGTAGTACTGTCCGCATCTCTTTGCTTCGTCTACGATAGCATTCTGAGCCTGTTTTTTAGTTCCAACGAAAAGAATTGGTTTACCGGAAGCTCCAACTTCTTTCATGAATTCGTAAGCTTCTTCGATTTTCTTTACAGTTTTCTGTAAGTCGATGATATAGATTCCGTTTCTTTCTGTGAAGATATAAGGAGCCATTTTAGGGTTCCATCTTCTTGTCTGATGTCCGAAATGTACACCAGCTTCTAATAACTGTTTCATTGAAATTACTGCCATTTTTATTTCCTCCTGGTTTTTCCTTCCACTCGGTCTTTAACATAAAACCACTTTTGTGGCACCATTGTGCAAATAACCGGGTGTGCTAAATTTTTCTAATCTATTGAAACAATAGACCGACAATAATTATATGATACTTTCATTGAAATTACAAGCTTTTTTATCATTTTTCCTAAAGTTTTTCATATACTTTTACGTAGTGCTATTTCATACTGTGTCATCTTACACAATATCCCCACAATATGTTCCGAAAATATCCATATATTTCTAACATAGAAACCCTTGTATTCACTTTTTCCGAGGTGTAAACTATAGTTAAAGTTTATTAAGGAGGCGAATTTTATGAAGTTTGATATGCACTGTCACACAAAGGCCGGTTCTATCGACTCAAAATTGCCTATAGAACAATATATTCAGCTGTTAAAAAAGCAGGGATTTGACGGAATGCTTGTTACTGACCATGATTCATACAAAGGTTATCGTTACTGGCACAAAAACAGAAAAAACATACCTGATGACTTTGTGGTTCTGATGGGGATAGAATACGATACAAAAGATGCGGGACATTTCATCGTTATTATGCCGGATGACATTCATCTTCGTGTCTTTCAGATTAGAGGAATGTCTGTAGATATGCTGATTAGAATTGTACACCATTTCGGTGGTGTACTGGGTCCTGCTCATCCTTTCGGTGCAAGAAGTTCAAGTGCCATGTTCTTTAAAAAAATGTTAAAAACACCGGATATCGTTAAGTCTTTTGATTTTCTTGAAGGATTTAATACCTGTGAAACGCCCCATGCAAATGAAAAGGCAAGAAAACTGGCACAGGAATACAACAAGCCATGCACCGGCGGCTCTGATTCCCATAAAGCGGAATATGTAGGAATGGCATTTACTGTCTTCGATAGGGAGATTCATTGCAACAACGATTTAATTGCATCGATTAAAGAAAATGGAATCGTTGCTTTTGGAGGTACAGAAAGAAAATTTCTTCAAAAACACAAAAAAAGAAATTCCATATTCGCAACTTATGGTTTCAGGTCATATAATCGCAGTCTAGGTTTCCTGTTTTCCCCTTATAGACAGCACAAAATAAAGAAATTAGCCTTGCATAGACGTCCAACATTTGATAAAATAAACAGTGCAAAACGATAACAAAACTCGACCTTTGCAAAGAGGTCGGGTTTTTTGTAATAATATAGCATTAGGAGAAATAATATGAACGAAACAACTATCAAACCAAACGGTAAAGCTTTATTACCGATTCTGGTCTTTCTGGTACTGTTCCTGGGAACCGGAATCATCCTTAAAGACTTCTATACAATGCCCGCAGTAGTAGGATTTCTAATTGCACTGATTGTAGCATTTATTCAGACAAAAGGTAAAACTTTTAGTGAAAAATTCCACATTGTTTCAGAGGGTGTCGGCGATGATAATATCATAACCATGTGTCTTATCTATCTTGCTGCTGGTGCTTTCTCCGGTGCGGTCACAGCTGCAGGTGGTGCAGAAAGTACGGTAAACCTCGGACTTTCATTTCTTCCACCAAGTGCTGCTGTTATCGGACTGTTTATCATCGGATGCTTTATTTCCATTTCAATGGGAACATCTATGGGCACCATTGCTACACTTGCTCCAATCGCTGTAGAAGTTTCTACAAAAACAGGATTCGCTATGGCAATCTGTATCGGCGCAGTAGTTTCCGGTGCAATGTTCGGAGATAACCTTTCAATGATTTCCGATACAACAATTGCTTCCGTAAGAACTCAGGGTTGCGAAATGAGAGATAAATTCAGAAGAAACTTCCTTATTGTTCTTCCGGCTGCCATCGCAACAGTTATCATTCTTTTCCTTATGACAAGAGGTGGAAGTTTCGTACTGGATCACGAATTATCTTATAACGTTTTACAGGTTGTTCCATACATCTTTGTACTGGCTACAGCAATTATAGGAATTAATGTGTTTATCGTATTAATCAGTGGAACCGTATTATCCGTTGTTGTGGGACTGATTACCGGAACAATTGCTCCTGTTGCAATCTTCACTTCCATTGGAGACGGTGTTACAGGTATGTATGATATTACCGTTATCTCCATTCTCGTTGCCGGAATCAGCACACTGGTAAAAGCAAATGGCGGTTTCGCATTTATCTTAGAGAAAATTCATAACCATGTTCATACATATAAAGGTGCTGAAGCCGGTATTGCCGCTCTTATCTCATTAGTGGATGCTGCAACCGCAAATAATACTGTAGCAATTGTTATTGCCGGACCTATCGCAAAAGAAATCAGCGACGACTATGGAATCGAATCTTCAAGAAGTGCTTCACTTCTTGACATGTTTGCTTCTGTATGGCAGGGAATCATTCCTTACGGAGCGCAGCTTCTTTCTGCAGCAACTCTTACTGCACTGACACCTTTTGATATTATGCCATATCTGTTCTATCCGTACCTGATGGCAATCTGTGGAATCGTCAGCATTATCTTTTCAAAGAAAAAAACAGATAAAAAATAATTCTGTTTTCTATCTGTCCTGATAAAAAAAGACCTGTATCAGAATTCAATCCGATACAGGTCTTTCTTTTTTTATTATGACTGATAACTTTCGATAGCTTCTTTATCATGAGCCTTTTTCTGCTCAATAGCTTCTTTAAGCATCATATCCTTAACCTTCATCAATCTTGTCTGGTTACCTCTTTCGTTTTCATCCAGTTTCATCTGAATGTAACGAATTGTAGCCTCCAGCTGTGGAATCATTACATATTCCAACGCATTTACACGACGTCTTGTTTTCTCAAGTTCAGCGGCAAGAAGTGCAGTTTCCTTTTCTTTCGCTGCAAGATCAAGCAGTGTAGGAAAAAGATCTGCTAAAGCAGAAATGGAGTTATCTAACTCTCCGGAAGTACGTGCAAATCCGTAAGGGAATATATTGCCAGGATCTTCCGCAGTAGTCTTAAATGTGAAAATAGGCACATCTACACTCATAATATTTTTATTTTCCACATCCAGAACAACACCTTGTTTTGGAAACATGAGAGATTCTTCCATAACCTCCTGACTCATCATAGCACTTGCAACAGTGAAGTTTTTATATACATCAGCAAGCCTGTCTTCAACTTCCTGACGCAATCTTCCATTTTCTCTTGCAAGTTCAAGAAATTCTTTCATCAGCTCATCTCGTTTGTCTTTCATCAGTTTATGACCACGAGTAGCTGTTTTAAGACGTTTCTTAAGAGAAGTCAGCATCATTCTGGTAGGGTTTACATTCATTCTTTCTGCCATAGATAATCACCTACCCCAGATATTTTTCAATATATTCGTCTTTAATTCTCTTTAATTCACTCTTTGGCAGGATCTTAAGAAGTTCCCATCCAGTGTTGAGAGTTCCTTCAATAGTTCTGTCTGTTTCATAACCCTGTGATACATAAACCTTTTCAAATTCCTGGCTGAATTTAGCATACATCAGGTCGATGTCTGTTAGTGCAGCTTCACCAAGAATTGTCATAAGTTCCATACACTCCTTACCTCTTGCATAAGCAGCGAACAACTGGTTCATTGTATCTGCATGGTCTTCTCTTGTCTTTCCTTTACCTATACCTTTATCTTTCAGACGGGATAAAGATGGAAGTACATCGATAGGTGGCTTAATACCTTTTCTATACAGTTCACGGGAAAGGATAATCTGTCCTTCTGTAATATATCCTGTAAGGTCAGGAATAGGATGTGTCTTATCATCTTCAGGCATTGTCAGAATAGGAATCATTGTAATAGATCCTTCACAGCCTTTCTTTCTTCCTGCTCTTTCATACATTGTTGCAAGGTCAGTATACATGTAACCAGGATATCCACGTCTACCCGGAACTTCCTTACGTGCAGCGGATACTTCACGTAAAGCTTCTGCATAGTTTGTGATATCTGTTAAAATTACAAGCACATGCATTCCTAAATCAAATGCAAGATATTCAGCTGCTGTAAGAGCCATACGAGGTGTTGCAACTCTTTCTACAGCAGGGTCGTTTGCCAGATTCATAAACATTACTGTTCTGTCAATAGCTCCTGTACGACGGAAGTCAGAAGCGAAGAAGTCCGCTTCTTCATAAGTAATACCGATAGCTGCAAATACTACAGCGAAGTTACTTTCTCCACCGATAACTTTTGCCTGACGTGCAATCTGTGCAGCAAGTTCAGCATGTGGAAGACCTGAACCTGAGAAAATTGGAAGTTTCTGTCCTCTTACCAGTGTGTTCAGACCGTCAATAGCAGATACACCTGTCTGAATGAATTCAGCAGGATAGTCTCTTGCTGCCGGGTTAATTGGAAGCCCGTTAATATCCAGCTTCTTTTCCGGAATTATATCAGGACCACCGTCCATAGGACGTCCCATTCCGTCAAATACTCTTCCCAGCATTTCAGGTGACACAGCAAGCTGTGTACCTCTTCCCAGGAACTTAACCGCACTTTCTTTAAGGTTTATTCCTGCAGCGCTTTCGAAAAGCTGTACTAATACATCGCTTCCGTTAATTTCAAGAACTTTACAAAGTCTTTTTTCTCCACTTGGAAGAATGATTTCTCCAAGTTCATCATAAGTTACATCTTCAACATCCTTAATCAGCATCAAAGGCCCTGCAACTTCTGATATTGTTTTGTATTCCTTAATCATCGTCCTCAGCCTCCTTACTGATTAAATCTGTTACCTGATTGTTCAGTTCATCTAAAATTTCTTTATATGACTGATCAATTTTTTCTTCTTCAATATACTTAAATCTACCGATTGCTTCTCTTACCGGCAGGCTTACCAGTTCATTGAAAGAAGCACCTTTACCGATTGCATCTTTTGATACATGGTAGTAGTCTAGAATAAGTTTTAACATTTTTAACTGCTTATTCAGTGAAGAATAAGTATCTATATCGTGGAATGCATTCTGATGTAAGTAGTCTTCTCTGATAGACTTACATGCTTCCAGCTTAATTCTGTCTTCGAAAGATAAAGCATCTACGCCGACTAACTGAACGATTTCATTAAGTTCGGCTTCTTCCTGTAAAAGAAGAATTGCTTCAGATCTAAGTTTAGGGAATTCCTTACTTACATTCTCTTCATACCATTTTGTAAGACGGTCTACATAAAGTGAGTAACTCTGTAACCAGTTAATTGCAGGGAAGTGACGTTTGTACGCAAGTGATGAATCTAAGCACCAGAATACTTTTACAATACGAAGTGTTGCCTGTGATACCGGCTCAGAAATATCTCCTCCCGGAGGGGATACAGCTCCGATAGCTGAAAGTGCACCGATTCTGTCTTCTTTACCTAAGGAAACGACTCTTCCTGCTCTTTCATAGAACTGGGCAAGTCTTGAACCTAAGTAAGCAGGGTAACCTTCTTCACCCGGCATTTCTTCAAGACGACCTGACATTTCACGAAGAGCTTCTGCCCATCTTGAAGTGGAGTCAGCCATAAGTGCTACAGAATATCCCATATCTCTGAAGTATTCCGCAATAGTAATACCTGTATAAATAGAAGCTTCACGAGCTGCTACCGGCATGTCTGATGTATTGGCAATAAGAACTGTTCTCTTCATCAGAGATTCTCCTGAACGAGGGTCTTTCAGTTCAGGGAATTCCATCAGTACGTCTGTCATTTCGTTTCCACGTTCACCGCATCCGATATATACTACAATATCTGCATCTGCCCATTTTGCAAGCTGATGCTGTACAACTGTTTTACCTGAACCGAAAGGTCCCGGAACGGCAGCTACACCACCCTTTGCAATAGGGAAAAGCGTATCGATTACACGCTGACCTGTAACTAAAGGCATTTCCGGAACAAGTTTTTCCTTGTAAGGTCTGCCCTTTCTTACCGGCCATTTCTGCATCATTGTAAGTTCAGCAATACTTCCATCTTCTTTTCTTACTTTGCATACAACATCTTCAACAGTGAATTTACCGCTTTCAATGCTTTCAATAGTTCCCTTAACACCGTAAGGAACCATAATTTTCTGTTGTACAATTACTGTTTCCTGAACTGTACCGATAACATCACCAGCTTCAACTTCATCGCCAACAGCTGCTACAGGAACAAATTCCCATTTCTTTTCTCTATTTAATGAAGGAACTCTGATACCTCTTGTAATGTTTGCTCCAACCTTCTCTCTCATTGCTTCAAGAGGACGCTGAATACCATCATACATAGTTTCAATCAGTCCGGGTCCCAGTTCTACAGAAAGCTGTGCTCCTGTTGTTTCTACCGGTGCTCCCGGTCCTATTCCCGCAGTTTCTTCATATACCTGAATAGAGGCCATATCGCCTCTCATCTCAATAATCTCACCGATCAGTCCCAGATCACCTACTCGAACTACGTCGAACATTTCTGCATCTTCCATACCGGATGCAACAACAAGTGGACCTGATACCTTAACGATTTTTCCCTGACTCATCTATTTTCCACCTCCAAATAGTATGTCTGCTCCTACAGCACGTTCTACAGACTTTCTGACACTTCTCATGCCCTCTCCGGAAGGACCTTCCTTGCCCGGAATAGGAATAATTGCCGGAAGTCTTGAGTCTTTGTATTTGTCTATATCCTTCTCCATCTGCGTGGCAAGTGTCTCTGTAACATAGATGATTGCATAATCACCCTTTGCCCATTGGTGAAGGTTTTTTCTTGCTTTATCAACATCTGTGCAAGGGAACACATTAAGTCCTACAGCCTTAAAGCCCAGAACTGAATCCTTGTCACCGATTACACCTATTTTATACATATGGCTCCCTCAGTCTTTCTTCAATCTGCTCCGGCGTAGAACCAATCATGATTCCCGTCAATATAATTCTCAGATTATCAATTTCTACTTCCTTTGCAAACCAGTATCCGGCAATAGGAACAATACCGAATGAAAGGTACTTTGCATCTCTGTTAAATTTCATTATTGCATCTTCTGCAAGTTTTTCCAGCTTTGTGAAATCTCCGGTCTCTTTCAGTTCTCTTCCGCCTTCAGCCATTGCTTCACGCAATCCGTACGGTGCAAGTTTATCTGCAATCTGCTCGAAGGATTCTTCATAGCTTGAAATAAAGAACTGTTCAGAAATATTTCCGCCATCCAGAAATACTTTCTGGAAGAAAGACCATGGTTTGTTCATCTGTCTCAGTCTTACAAAAGTTTTAAGGTTTGTAACATCAATCTGAAGTTTAATCATTCCAATCAGGAAATCCTCTTCTGTTTCCTCTGCTGCTTCAAGCATATCTCTGTAGCATGCCTTATCGAGGATAATATCAATTTCCTGAGGATCCCCTCCTCTTCCAAAGAGGTCCGTTGCTTCCATAACCGCTTCTTTCATATGTCGCGGCATAAAAGCATAGTTTCTGTCTCTGATTATTGAAACAAGTTTTTTCCAGTCTACATCACCTGTAGATACAAGAAAATCTTCTGAAGGAGTAAGTCCAAGGAATTCTGATTTTAAACAAACCTTTGCATTATGATAGTCATATGGAAAAAGATAAAGTGCAAGTTCTTTTCTTTCCGGAATGGTATCATAGATAAGGTCAAACAGTTTGTTTTGCTCCCTACGGATAAACCATTCAATATCACCATCATGAAGTTCCTTTGCTTCACCATATCCGAACTCTCTGAGGATTGCCTCTGCTGTATCCAGATTCTTACATGAAGCCAGTCTCATCATATCTTTTTTGCTCATAAGATTTTTAACGAAACTGCAAATATATGCATCCGCAAAGGTGTACTCTTCAATTTTACGCTTTGCCATCGAATCTCTCCCTTACTGGAATAACTGACCGGCTACTTCACCGATTAATTTTTCTTTTGCTTCATCAACAAGTGCCTCCAGGGTACCGTTCATATATACCGTACCATTCTTTAAGAGGAAACCACCTCTGATGTTTCGTGTTTCTTTTGATAAAGTAATTCTGCTACCCGGAATTTCTGTTGCAACTTTCTGTACAAGTGCTTCTCCAATAGCAGTTGTATCCTTTTCGTTAAGGATAAGTTCACCTTCAGTTTCACCTGTATTTTTTACAATGCGAACAAGAAAATCAATATAGTCGCCTTTTTCCATTGATGTAATCTTATCAATAGTTTTATCAAAACAGCTTGCAATATATTTCTGCTTTTCGTTAAGAATTAACTTTCTTCCATCAATATCCGCTACTGATTTTCTGCGATTAATGAGTTTTTCTTTGTCTGCATGTCCGTTTTCTTCTGCATCCTTGATTATCTGCGCTGCTTTTTCGCCGGCTTCCGTCAGGATAACATCACATTTTGCCTTTGTTTCATCCATAGTTGCTTTTGCTTCGGCCTGTGCATCACTAATAATCTTAGATGTAATCTTTTCAATGCTCATTTGATCACATCCTTTAAATTAAAGACCTAAGTTGAATAACATCAGGATAGAAATCAGTAATGCGAAAATAGCATATGTTTCTACCATAGCTGCATAAATGATACCTTTTACCATCTGATCAGGTCTCTTTCCAAGAAGCATAATGCCGGATGCTGCTGCTTTACCCTGTGCAACACCTGACCAGATTCCAACTAAACCGATTGGAAGACCTGATGCAAAGATATATAAGCCCTGTGAAACAGAAAGATCAATCATTCCACCGCCTAATAAACCAACTTTAATAAAGATAAGGAATGCCATAAGCAGTCCATAAATACCCTGTGTACCAGGTAAAGCCTGTAGAATAAGAGTTTTACCGAATTTTTTAGGATCATCAGCAAGTACGCCTGCTGCAGCCTGACCTGCGATACCAACACCCATTGCACTTCCGATTCCAGCTAATGCTGCTACTGCGGCACCTAATAATGCCCATACGCTTCCACTAATCATTTTTTACCTCCATCAATGTCACTTGTTAATCTAACATATTTTGTATTTTTTCTAAAAGGTTTAAATTCTTCTCCACCATCTTCATAGAACTTTCCGAAGAATTCAATATATTGTAAACGACTTGAATGTACAAAGGCTCCCAGTGCATTAATTGCAAGGTTAAATGTATGACCTACTACAAATACCACCAGCAGTACGATTGCACCGAATATTCCATCTCCGGCAAGTGTACCCATCGTATTTACTACAGATGCTATAACTCCGGTTGCAAGGCCTAATGCTAAAAGTCTTGCATATGAAAGTATATCCGAAATATAACTTGTTACATCGTATACCGAGCTGAGTCCACCGGTTACCTTTCCGAAGCCTTTGTTATGTCTTCCTCCTGTAAGAAGAAGAATTGCAAATCCTGCAATGGTTATGTACATTCCGACTTTCGGTAATGCGTCAGAAACAACGCCTCCGGCTAACCACATAACTCCGCCGACAATTACCATATACCATGAAAATACATCGCATACAGCATCCATTATCTGACCGCTTTTAATAAGCATTCCGGCTTTAATTCCCATTCCGAGGAATAGATGAATCACACCGAATACCAGAGACCAGATAAGCAACCTTGTAGGATCTTCTATAGGATTAAACCATAATGGTGCTACAGTTACTTCTTTGTGGAAGAAAACTTTCGCAACTACCGGAATGAAATCACCGAACCAGCCTCCGAACAACGCACCCCAGAATACTGTCGATAATCCGCAATAGAAGAACATTTTAATCATTTTGTAAGTCATACCTTCTAATGCAAATTTACGAAGTACAATAAAGCATGCCACGGCTATAATAATTCCGTATCCTGCATCACTGAGCATTAATCCGAAGAACATTGCATAGAATAATGCAAAGTATTTTGTTGGATCGATTCCCCTGTAATCCGGTAAAGAATACATTTCCATAACCGATTCGAACGGATAAATAAAGCTGTTATTTTCTACAAGTACAGGGACCTCTTCATCATCCATAGGATCTCTATATGCAAAATAACATTCACTTTCTGTAAGTTTTTCCGTAACGGCTTCCACACACTTTTCAGGAACCCATCCTTCAAGAGTAAAGGTTCTCTTCGTTTTCATTAACTTGTTCTTGATTTTTTCCCGGTCTCTTTCGATTACCAGTTCATCATAGAGACATTCAATGCCTGCAGCAACTGAATAAAGGTCACTGATTTCTTTCTCAACCTTCTGACATTCTTTCTGTGTTTCTGCAATCTCTCTAATGATTCCTTCACGATTTTCCTGTGCTGTGCCTGTAAAGTCTGCGAACGGAGTTGGCGTATAACCATGTTGTTTCATTATGGTCAGGACATCTTCCTGTTCATCCTTCATGGTAATGACAATAAGATAAATAAGATCTTTATCTCTTCCGAGTTCCTTAACATCAGCATCTCTTTCATTGTGTACTCTGTCAAGCAGTGCATCCATATCAAGTGAAGATGGCACCACGCCGAGGTTGACGCTTGTGCAAGCAGTTTCTGTCATTTCCAACGGTAAATCATATGAAACCCATGGAGTAACGGCACTTAATTCGGAATTTAGTTTGTTAATGGACTCCTTTAATTTATGTATACGCTCATTAAGCTGTAATACATAATCTACATCCTGACAGATTTTATCTCTGCCTTCCATAGTTTTAACAAATTCCGTCTTTTTCATTGCCCGTCTTGTTTTGAATAGCGGCTTTTTCGCTGTACTGTATTTTTCCAGCGTGTCAAGGGCAAGGGACGTTCTGTTTATTTGAAAATCGAATTGGGCAACGATATCTTCGTTTCCATCCCTTTGTTCCGGAACATAGGATTCTTCTTCTGAAGTTTCCCTGTCCTGTTCCGTAATCTGCACTGTCCCAAGTTCCATCAAATCAGATATGAGTTTTTCTTTAACTGTGTCAATACCGATGACGGCCACTTTTTTCATTCTACTTATCGACACTGTTTCTCACAATCCTTTCTGCAATAAGTTCAACAGCTTTGTCTTCATTGTCTTTAGCCTTTGCAATTAAAATTTCACATTCTTTATGTGTGTCTTCTAAGAACCGGCTATACTGTCTGTCTGCCTCTGTCTGACCTTCTTTTATAAGATTGTCATAGATTTCCTTTGCTTTTGTTTCCGCATCGTCAATCATATTCTCTGCTTTGACTTTAGCATCTCTCAAAGACTGTTTTGACTCAAATTTAGCGTTTTTCTGAATTTCTTCAGCTTTTGCTTCACTTTCTTTGATTCTTGTAATCTCTTCAACAAACATTGCTGTCTCACCTCCCGTCTGTTATTTTTGAGCGCAATCTACTCTATCATATATTATACCTCAATTGCGCTCTATTCACAATAATTCTTTCTTTTTAACAATTAAAGTACTTCTCAAATACAGTTTTTTAACAAAACTCCAGAAAATTATTTTTCCTCGGACTTCTGTATACCATCTGTTTTGTAAATAAATGTAACGGTATCATAGTTTCCACTCTTTCCAAAAGCTTTATAACTCTTCGCCGAATTTCTTACATTACTTACATGTTTTAATGTATCGATATATTTGTTGCTGTATAATTTTTTCAATTCACTGCTCACTTTATCATCTAAAAGCGCTGTCCCATCTTCCAGTTTTCCTGCTCCATCCTGAAGCATTTTTATACCGTCAAGCATATCATTTTCTTTAAGGAACAGTTCATTTGTACCTGCTGCAAGTTTATCCGCACCTTTTCCAGCCTGTTCTATGCCGTTTTTCAGCTGACTATGACCTGCACTCAAATTCTTTGCGCCTGTAGCAAGTTGCTGCATACCAGGATTAAACTTCTGGCTTATTGTACCACTTAGCATTTCTGCTCCTTCTGCTGTCTGATTTACTCCTCCTGTGTACTGTAAAAGTCCGTTCTGGAAAACAAGAACACTATCAAGGCTTGCTTCTATCTGTTTTAAGGCTCCTTCCATATTTGGAATCTGATTTGCTAAACCACCTAATACTGCTTTATAGTTTTCCGGTGTAAGAACGACTTCAGGAGCCTGTGCACTTACTTTCTGCATTTCTGCTGTAAGGTTTTTCCCTGCTGTTGCAAATGTTGCATTTACAATCTGCGCAGCTCCCTGATTTAAAGCTCCACTCTGCGCTGCAATTGCATTAAGCCCTGTTGAAAGTTCTGTAGTTTTTTCATTGAGCTGCACAGATCCTGCTGCTAATGCATCTACAGACTGTGAAAGAGTATCCGCACCGGATTTTAACTGGTTGCTACCTGCATTTAGATTTTCAAATCCGTTAGACAGGTCTTTAGCTCCTTTTGCAAGAGCGCCTGTTCCTTCCTGCATCTTTTTTGCACCTGCGCTCAGAGTGCCTACTCCCTTGCTTAGCTGTGAAGCTCCATCACGAAGCTGTTTTACTCCACCTGTAAGTTCATCAAGCTGTGAAGTAATACTGTCCATGTCAAACTTCTGTTCCATATTCAGTTCTTCAAAGATTTCTTTTGTCATCAGCGTATACATTCCGTCAAGTTCAAAATCCTTGATATCTCCGGTAATCCTTACTGCATCGCCCAGATCTACGACCCCTTCTCCATGTAGATTTTCCTGAACACCAGGGAAACCGTATGCCATAATCACTTTACGATTTCCATCTTCAATAATTTTTCCATGATCTACGCCAATATTTGTAAAGCAAGTATTATCTACTACAATTCCTGTAATTGCAAGGAATGGTACATTTCCGTTTTTTTCAACAGAATTGGTTCTGTATTTTATTTCCATTACCAAATGACCGGTTTTTCCTGCAAGTTCTTTTGCCTTAACTTCTTTTCCATCCAGCGTGTATTTAATATTCATTGTTACAGGAAGTGTATCCTTTTCGTATCCATCATAGTGAAGCTTACCTTTTTCACTGACGATACGCTGAGTTTCTCCTCCCTGGGCATCTGTCATAACATACACAGTTTCTGTATTTGATGCCGGTGCTTCATCTGTTTTCTTTTCTGCAGCAAAGCTATATGTATAGAATGAACTTGTTGCAACAAGAACGGTTGCAAGACCTATTGCTGCAATTTTTCCTTTTCTGTTATTTGTTAACTCTCTTTTCATTATATGCTCTCCTCTCTTTTATCCAGTTTCAATACACTTTTCATTTCTTTTGTCGTTCTCACGATTAAGCCATCAAAAGCTTTTAAGAATGGCGGTAAAATAAAGATTACTGCAACCATACTGATAATTGCTCCTCTTGCCATAAGACCACACATTGAACGAATAATATCCATTTCAGAATAGAATGCAACACCTACTGTCGCCGCAAAGAATACCAGAGCACTTACAATAATTGAAGGGCTTGATGTTTCCAAAGCTACAGAAATGGAAGAATTCTTATCTAATCCGCCAATTCTTTCACGTTTATATCTTGTAGTTAGCAGAATTGCATAGTCTACGGTTGCACCTAGCTGAATTGTGTTTAAACAGATTGGTGCAATAAACGGTAATTCTGTTCCGGTTAAATACGGAATTCCTAAGTTTATAAATATAGCAAAGTATATTGTAAGCATAAGGATTATCGGAAGACTTCCTGATTTCAGTACAATGGCAAGAATAATAAAGATTAAAAGAATCGATACCGCATTTACAATCTTAAAGTCACGGTCTGTTGTCTTCATCATATCTTTTGTACAAGCAGCCTCACCTATTACCATACCCTTTTTATCATATTTTTTAACAATATGTTCAAGCTGTTCAATCTGGTTATTCACTTCATCACTGGATGTCGAATATTCACTGGTCATCATCATAATCTGATGATCTCCCTGTTTAAACATCTCTCTAACTCTTGATGGAAGAGCTTCTTCCGGAACCTTCTGTCCTATAACGGTATCAAGGGAAAGTACGCCTTCAATACCTTTGGTGTCCTTGATTTCTCCCATCATTTTATGTAATTTTTCACCCCTTAGATCTTTGTCGACCATAATCATATGCATATTACTGATATTATATTGATCAATAAGCTTTTCATTTGAAATTACAAAGTTCATATCATGAGGTAAAACTCCCGCCATATCATAATAAACACCTGCATTGCTGTACGCATAATATGCCGGTCCTATAACAATTAAAAAGATAATAAGGAAGATTGAGCTCTTCTTTACGATAAATTGAGACAGTTTTCCCATCTTAGGTATAACCGGTCTGTGTTTTGTCTTTTCAATAACATTTTCAAATGTGAGAATAAGGGAAGGTAATATTGTTACACAACCTAATACGCCAAAGACTACTCCCTTTGCCATAACGATGCCCAGATCTCTGCCTACGGTAAAACTCATAAAGCATAATGCCACGAAACCGGCAATTGTTGTTATGGAACTTCCTGCTACGGTTGTAAATGTGTGACAGATAGCCTTTGCCATAGCTTCATCTCTATCTCCAAGTCTTTCTCTTTCCTCTTCATAGCTGTGCCATAAGAAAATAGAATAGTCCATGGTTACTGCAAGCTGAAGTACTGATGCAAGAGCCTTGGTAATATAGGATATTTCCCCTAAGAATATATTCGATCCCATATTATACATTACGGCAAAACCGATTCCTGCGAGGAATATAAATGGAAGTACCCAGGAATTAAGAAGTACCATCATGATAATCGTAGCGCAAAGAACAGCTATTCCGACATAGAAAGGTTCTTCTCTTTCGCAAAGGTCCTTAAGATCTTTTACTAGTGCTGACATACCTGTGATGTAAGCATCTTTCCCCATAATGTGTCTGATTTCACCTACTGCTTTTATTGTCTCATCGGCAGATACCGATGTGTCAAAGAACGCAACCATCAGTGTACTGTCCTCCGTATTAAAGCTGTCATAAAGTTTATCCGGTAGAATTTCCATCGGTACATCCATCGAAAAGGCTTCATCATACCATACTACCGAGTTAACATGGTCCACATTTTCAACTTCATGTTTTTTCTGAACCAGTTCATCATTATCCATATTTTCCACAACGATTATGGTATATGCACCCTGACCAAAATCATCTAATAAAATATCCTGACCTTTTACAGTATCCAGTGTTTTGGGAAGATATGTAAGCAGGTCATAATTTATTCTTGTACTTTTCATTCCGATTATTGACGGAATTAAAAGCAATACGCATAGAATCAGCACAGTCTTTCTGTGCTTTACTATTGCACGAGCTGTTTTCTCCATAAATATATCTCCCTTCTTTTTCGATAACGTTTAAATTCTAACTTTTTGGCCGTTTATTTACCATAACCAAAAAGAGCACCGTGCTTAATTTTGTTGCACGGTGCTTTTATTGTATAGTTTTTTGTCATATTTAGTTTTTTGTATAGTAACTATAGTTTATTTGCAATTTCTTCAATTTTTCTGAAACGGTTATTGATACCGGATTTCTTCATTGGTGGTTCCATCATTTCTCCAAGCTGTGTTAAATTTGCATCGGGATGTTCGAGACGCATAACTGCAGCCTGTTTAAGTTTGTCCGGAAGAAAATCCAGTCCTTTTTCGCGTTCAATCTTACGTATGTTTTCAATCTGCTTCTGCGATGCATCCAGTGCTCTATCTGTATTGGCACTATCACAATTGGTTAGTCTTACGGTTTCATTCATGAGTTCCTTTTTGATCCTGACATTCTCAAACTCGAAAACCTGCGAATGTGCTCCGATAAGCGCAAGAGTATCACTGATGTACTCTGCTTTTTTCATATATACAATGTACTGTCCTTTTCGTTCAACAACCTTTGCTGTAAGGTCTACAAAAGTATTAATCAGTTTCTTCAGATCCATCGCAAGATTTCTACTGTTACAGACAAACTCAAGATGATAACCTTTTTCAGGATCATTCATGGTCCCGGCTCCCATAAAAATACCGCGAAGATAAGCTTTACGACAGCACTTTGTACGAATAAGATCTGTATAAATTCCATCAGAAATATAATTGTTTCCCTCACGAACCAAAAGAATTCCCGTTTCTCTCAGAATCTGTTCACTTCGCATTTCCGCTCCGATAGTCAGCAGATACTGATGTCCCTTTTTAGGCGGAGGACATTCTTCTACTTCCAGTTCCGTATCAATCTGAAAATACTCTTTAATCAGTCTTTTATAATGACGTGCAACAGCAGGATTTTCTGTTGTAATAACAATTCTCATTTTGCCGCCGCCTGCAAGTCGTATACTTCCGGATACTCTGAGAAATCCAGAAATTTCAGCCAGCATACAGCATTTCTTTTCTACTTCTACACGTGATAATTCATTTTTTGTTTCTGCTGCAAAAGACATAAGTTGTCACCTTTCTGCTAAAAGTTTAATCTATGCAAGAAATTTTATCACAGAAAAAGATTTCCGTCAAAAGAAAAGAACTTCCGGAAGAGCTTTACTCTTCCGAAAGTTCTGTTGAATTTCTTATCCTTTATATCCGCTTTAGAATTAAGCTTCTAAAGGTTTAAGTCCTAAGATTTCTCTTGCTTCTGCTGGTGTAGCAACTTCTCTTCCTAATAATTTAGCAAGCTGTACTGCTTTTTCTACCATCTGTCCGTTGCTTTCAGCTAAAACACCTTTTTCAAGGTAAAGGTTGTCTTCGAATCCAACTCTTACGTGACCACCCATTGCAATTGTAGCTGCTGCAATGTGCCATGCATTTTTACCAATACCTGTTGCTGTCCATGTTGAACCTGCAGGAATTGAATCTACCATGAATGCTAAGTCTCTGATTGTAGCTGTCATCTGTACGCCTAAAACGAAGTCCCAGTGAAGTGGGTGTACTAATAAACCTTTTCTGTCAGCAACTTTAAGAGCTGTATCGATCATACCTTTGTCAAATACTTCTAATTCAGGTTTGATTCCTCTTTCTTTAAGAATCTTAGCAAAGTTTTCGATTGTGTCATCTGTGTTTGTGAAAACTGTATCTCCACCGAAGTTACATGTTCCACAGTCTAATGTAGCCATTTCAGGTGTAGGAACAATATCTGTTGAACCTAATCTTTCTAAGTCTGTCATGCCGGCGGCTCCACCTGTTGAAGGCTGAATAATTGCGTCTGGGCATGCCTTTCTGATAGCATCAACACATTCCTGGAATCTTCCTGTATCCTGTGTAGGAGTTCCATCATCCCATCTTACGTGAAGGTGAATTAAAGATGCTCCAGCATCATAAGCTGATTTTGCTTCTCTAACGATTTCTTCTACAGTATAAGGAACATTTGGGTTCTGTTCTTTAGTTACTTCTGCGCCGCAAATGCATGCACTGATAATTAATTTGTCCATTGTCTTCTCCTTTATAAAACTAAATAATTAACTCTGTTTGATTATGTATAAACTTACATAACACACTATTTTTAATTATACCACTAAAGGTCTCTATGTTCAAGTGTCACTCTATATCCGTCTTCTTTAAATATTTCCGCCATTTTATTAGCCATGGCTACAGAGCGATGCTGACCACCTGTACACCCGAAAGCTATATTCAGGTGGTATTTACCTTCCTGAATATAATGTGGCGCAATGGTATTAATCATCGTATGGAGCTGTTCAATAAACGTTTTGCTTATCTTGTGCTTAAGCACATATTGTGAGACCTTTTTATTATTGCCTGTAAGTTTTTTCAGACTTGGTACGTAATATGGGTTTGGAATAAAGCGCATATCAAAAATTAAATCCGTTTCCATAGGGACTCCATGCTTATACCCGAATGAGCATATATTAATTGAAAAAGTGCTGTTTTCTTCAAGTCCGATAAAAAGACGCTCAATTTCTCTTTTCAGTCCTGCAACTTTCATATTTGTCGTATCAATGACATACGTTGCTCTTTTTCGAATATTTCTAAGTTGTTCACGTTCCTTTGCGATGACATCTTTGTTTATAACACCTGAAGCTAAAGGGTGATTTCTTCTGGTCTCATTATATCTTTTAACCAGTGTATCATCAGATGCCTCAATAAAAAGTATCTGCAATTCTATATTCTCGTCACTCTTTAATTTGTCCAGACAAGTACTCAGATCATTGAAAAAATGACCTCCACGTATATCAATTACAAAAGCCACTTTGTTTGTAGTCTTGCTGGAGTAACGTGTCAATTCAATAAAATTTTCAATCAGAGCGGGTGGCATGTTGTCCACACAATAATAGCCCTGATCCTCAAACCAGTCAAAGGCATTTGTCTTTCCTGCACCTGATAGGCCTGTAATGATAACAACTTTCATTTTTTCCATTTACAGCACCTCTATATTAACGATTCTTTCAATATCCAGTCCCGCCTGCAATGCTCTTTTGATTCCTCCTCTGAAGCTCCCCACTCTGTTCGGCGTATGTGCATCACTGCTGATAACAAATTTTGCATCGCTTTTAGCCGCAATCTTAATTTCTTCTACAGTAAGATGATCATGCCATGTGCTGATTTCCATAAGCGTATCTGTATCTGCACAAGCTTTTGATATAGCCTCAATATCAAATCTTCCTTTGTCTCCAGGATGGGTTAATATTTTAAGGTCATTTTCATAAATGCATTTTAATGTCATATCCGTATTTTTTACAAGCAAATCCTGACCGTAAAATTCCGGAACGGCATTATGTGCATCAAGCCAGTTACCTATGCAATGACCGTGAGGAATTCCATAGTGATATCCTGCAATGACAAAATCAAGATACTGAAGTTCTTCATCTTTAATATCAAGATAATTTCCTGAAGAAATAACATTTGCTTCTACACTGAGATAAATATCTATTTCCGGATATATCTTTCTCAGACGGTCGACCTCTTTTCGCATCACTGGAAAGTCCGAACGTTTTACACCATAAGACAGATGTCCTGGACCATGATCCGTAATAGCAATGCCTTTAAGCCCCTTTTTCATTGCCTCTTTAACATTATCCTCAATACTTCCTTTTCCATGAGAAAAAGTTGTGTGTGTATGATAATCAAAAATCATTTTATATTTGTCGTAATTAATCTCCAAGTATTCGCACCTCCGGTTCCAATTTTACCCCAAATTTATCATAAACTGTATTTTGTACTAAATACATTAAGTCAATTATATCTGTAGCCGTTGCATTGCCCCTGTTAATAATAAATCCACTGTGAAGTTCTGAAACCTGTGCACCTCCTACAGTAAGTCCCTTAAGACCTGCATCCTGTACAAGCTTTCCTGCAAAGTATCCTTCCGGTCTTTTAAAGAAACTGCCTGCACTTGGATACTGAACCGGCTGCTTATCATTTCTTTTCTTTATCAGTTCAGCCATAGTCGCTGCGATTTTATCACGTTCACCTTTAGTAAGCTTTAGTTTTACAGAAACGGCAACATCTCCTGTTTCCTCCATAATGCTGTGTCGATAGGACAGTTCCAGCTCATCTGCCGGTATCTCTTTAATGTTGTCTCCATCTCTTGTCACAACGATTACCGACTCTACGATATCTTTCATTTCTCCGCCATATGCACCTGCATTCATAAATACTGCACCTCCGAGACTTCCCGGAATACCTGATGCAAATTCAAATCCTGTAAGATTATGTTCAAGCGCTGCTTTTGCAACAGTCGACATTAAAGCCTGACAACCACAGATCAGTGTATCACCCTCTACGGTTATTTTGCCAAATCCTGTGCCCAGTTTAATTATCGTACCGGAAAAACCTGTATCTTTAATTAATGTATTTGATCCGTTACCCAGAATAATGCTCTTACGGTTCACTTTCTTTACTTCCTTAAGTGCATCCTGCAGTTCTTCCATTGTATCAGGAATCAGCATTTCCTCAGCGATGCCTCCTGCCCTGAAAGAAGTATATTTTTTCATATCAACATGGCGAATTTTCTCCATCTACTGTACATCCTTTCTATTTATATCATACACATTGAGATCTTCGTATGACTTTGTCTCTACCGGCTTATTTTTATATGCCAGCTTTTTTTCTACCATTTTCTTAAAATAATAATAACACAAGGAGAATACCGGTACACCAAGTACCATTCCTGCAAATCCAAATAGTCCTCCACCTACAATAATAGAAAACATAACCCAGAAACTGGCCAGACCTGTAGTCTCACCCAGAATCTTAGGTCCTATAATATTACCATCTATCTGCTGTAATACAAGAATCATCAACATAAAGTAAAGTGCCTGAACCGGACTTACAAGAAAAATAATAATTGCTGACGGAATTGCTCCGATAAAAGGTCCAAAGAACGGAATAAAGTTAGTTACTCCCACAATAGTACTGATCAGCATCACATATGGAAGATTTAAAACCGTCATTACAATAAAACAAAGTATTCCCATTATTATAGAATCTATCAGTTTTCCGTTAATAAATCCTCCAAAAGTTTTGTTGGTATAGTATGCAAATTCAAAGACTGCATCTGACTTTTCGTGACTCATGGTTGCAGTAACAAATTTTTTTATCTGTGCACGGAAATTGTCTTTCCCATTAAGAACATAAACGCAGATAACAACACCGATAAGAATGTTGAGTACTGTTCTCAAAGTAATAATAATTCCCTGAGATACCTGTGTCATATATAGTCCAATCTTCGGGAGAAATTCCTGTTGTGTCCACGTAATCAGTGAATCTCTTGTCTGTATCAGAGTTTTCTCGATAAGCTGGGACGCCTCAGGATAATGTTCTCCGGTAAAGGTAACCTTTATCCATTCCAGAAGTTCTGTCAATCGCTCCGGCATAAGATCCAGAAGTCCAAAAATACTCCTCATCAGTTCCGGTATAACCAGAGCAAAGAATCCTGCAACTATACCGCATAAGAGTAAAATAGACAGAGTTGTCCCCACTACTCTGGCAATTATAAAAGCATATTTTTTCTTTTTAAAACGACCCTCTATGAGTCTATACGCATTCCGCACGACTAAATTGTACACCGGGCAAAGCAGATAAGCCATAAGAAAACCGTAAAGAAATGGCGAAAGTATATCGCGTAAGGTTTCTATAAAATTCATCACATCATTGCGGTTAATAACAAGCTGATAGATTAAAATCAGCAATACCCCTGACGCTACAATGGTAATCGCCAGTTTTACATATCTGTTTTGCATGGATTCTCTAATTGTTTTCATCTAACATCCTTTCTTCTCCCCTTATGTTTTTATACTAACATAAAACACACTCTTTTTCCATAGGCATGCATTATTTCTATAAGTCGAAAGCGAAGAATGATTCTTAATTCATTCTCCGCTTTTCATCTCTTTCCATATTCTCAAGCATAAGAAAATTAGTTCTTAAATTACTTTCTAAAATGGCATTTTTTCCATTATGCAAAAATTCTATAATTCCATCGTTATATTCCTGCTCAGAAAGAGTCATTGGGCAGAATGTTTTACCATAAGATACTAAAGTATATTCCATAGCAAGCCGTGCGATAACTTCATTCCAATGATGAAACGGATAAATTCTTATAAGATGATTATGCAAAAATACAGCTTTATCCACTGCGTCTTCATTTTTATCTGCTGAAATCCTGCGAAACATCTTAGCAAGTTCTTCTTCTATTTCCTGAGGTAAAACCGGGTTATATCTCAAATGATAAAGCACTGGCGTTGATTTACGAAACTCTCCTTCTTCTCCACCTGAAAGTACTTTGTAAAACTTCATAATTGTAGACACAGAAAATTCTTCCTGCAAATCCAGGAGTTTATCAGCAAGCACAAGGCATTCTACTAAATTACCTATAATAATATGTTCAGCGATTTCCGCTTCCAAAACACATTCTCCGTCAAGAATCTTTTTTATCTGTTCTCTGTTAAGACGGCTGCCTCTCTGCTTCATGTTCATAAGAACCCATTCAATTCTGTTTTTTTCTGTGTTCAGATTCCTTTTCATACTTGAATTTTAACACAGAATTAATCTTTTGTGCTATAATTTTAAAAGAATTATGGAGGTAATTATGAGAATATTATTATTAAGCGATACACATGGTAAAATTGATAAAGTGCTTGAGATTTTCCGAAAATTAAATAATATAGATATGATTTTTCACTGTGGTGATAACCAGAAAGATGCAACTCTGCTTATGAAAGAACTTGATGTTCCTGTATTTTCTGTTGCAGGAAATTGTGATACACCTCAGGTTCCTGCAATGACAAAAGTGGATACTCCTGCCGGAAAAATCCTTCTGACACATGGTCATAAAGAAAACGTTAACTTTGATTATCATCGCTTACTTTATCTTGCAGAACAGGAAGAATGCATTGCTGCATGTTTCGGGCATACGCATATTCCTTTTTACAAAAACTTTGATAACATTCATCTTATAAATCCCGGTAGCCTGAGTGAACCGAGAGATGGAAGCAACGGTTCTTTTGCAATTATCGAAAGCACTTCCGATCAGTTAAAAGCGGAAATTGTTTTCTATGATCAGTTTATGAAAAAAGAAACGTCTACTACTCCACAGCAGAAAAAAGTTCAGGGCGGATATCTTCGCAATCTGCTGAATTATAGCGATCGCTTTTAATCATATCTTACAAAAAACAATCGGATGGACAATCAGAACTATTTCTGGATGTCATCCGATTTTATTTTTAGCTTATCATAAGTTATAAAAATTCTATTTTCCCATTGTATAATATGCTTTCATTTCTTCTTCCGGAACCATATTACCTCCTGTAGCCCACAAAATATGTGTGCTGTTTTTCAGCTTATCCTTTAGATTGTTCTTTATCAGATACCCTTCAGCCTCAAGAATATGTTTAGGTCCTGTAAAACATGCACAAGCTGAAGGTTCAATAAAGATATCTTCAGAGTCAGCAAGTTTGGCAAGGAAAGGATATAGCTTACTGTCATCAATAGTAAAACATCCATCAAGCATAGTCTCCATAATGCTTCCTACAAGGCCTGATGCTCTTGAAACAGCAAGCCCATCCGCCGCAGTTTTACCATCCAGTCCGATATCTCCTACTGCAATTTTATTATGTAATCCTGTAAGCATTCCCAGAGTCATGCAAGGTGCATGTGTCGGTTCTGCAAAAAAGATATGTATATGTTCTCCAAAGATTTTCTTAAGTCCGAAAGCCACACCTCCCGGTGCCCCACCAACGCCACATGGAATATATACAAATACAGGATGATCCTCGTCGCATAAAATCTGCTGACGTTTAAACTGCTCTACAATTCTTTTTGCTGCCACAGAGTAGCCAAGAAAAAGTTCTGATGAGTTTTCGTCGTCGACAAAGTGACAGACAGGATCCTGTTCTGCCTGTTTTCTTCCTTCTGCAACAGCTTTTTGATAATCATCCTGATATTCAACGACTGTTACACCTTTTTTTCTTAGAAGATCTTTCTTCCATTGGCGTGCATCTGCAGACATATGCACAGTAACTTTAAATCCTAAAGTTGCACTGATGATGCCTATGCTTAGTCCAAGATTTCCTGTGGATCCTACTGCTACACTATATTCACTGAAGATTTTTCTGTACTTTTCATCAGCAAGAACGGAATAATCATCATTCTCTGTAAGCATTCCATGCTCAATAGCAATTTTTTCCGCGAACTTAAGTACTTCATAAATACCGCCTCTTGCTTTAATTGATCCGGAAACGGCAAGATGGCTGTCACACTTAAGGAAAAATCTTCCCGGAAGTTCTCTTTCCCAAAGTTCTTCAAGAACCTTCTTCATGCCGGAAAGTTCTCTAAGTGGTGACTCTATGATTCCATTTGTTACTTCTGTCTCAGGGAAAACCCTTTGAATGTATGGTCCAAATCTTTCCAGTCTTCTTTCAGCATCTTCTATATCGTTCATATCAAAAGGATATTCAGCGTCTTCAACAACTTTATTATTCAGCCAGAGAATTTCTTCTCCATCTATCATATTCTGAATAAGCGGGTATTCAACAATGATCTTATCAATATCCATATCGTTGCTCCTTTCATCATCAGAAAAACTATGTTACTATTATACACTATACTTCAGAATAAAAAAAGTTTCCTTTCCTTATTTTGTTATAAGTTTCTCTATAAATTCTTTACGATTATAACATTAAAGAACTATACAGATTTATTCTACCTCTAAAAAAAGAGAAGCAAATGATAGTCATTTGCTTCTCAATAAGTTTTCTAATTTAATTAAGCTGCTTTTTCTGCAACGCTTTTCTTCTTTAAGCGAACCTGTGGTTCTCTTGGAAGACCAAATAGAGGAACGAATCTGTCTGCTCCTGTTACTGTTAAGACTAACATAGATACTACAGCAATCATAGCTAAGAAGTTGAACTTAATTAAGTCTGTTGGCTGGAAGGAGTAAAGTGGGAATACACCTGCTGTAATACCTACATAGTATGCAAGGTATACATGCCAAGGAATTAACTGGGAACCGAATACTCCCATAGCATCTCCGAATGTAGCATTTCTTAATTTTAATTTGTACATATCTTCTTCGCTTGCTTCAACGTTTTCTTCTGTGATGTTTTTGATGATAGGTCCGATTGTTACAATCTGAGCCATTTCATCGGAAAGAATAGCGTTACCAGCTAAGCATAAGCAACCATTCCAGAACATTAACTGTCTTACGTTTCTTGAAATTGAAACAATCAGTTTTGATAATGGTTCAAATGCATTCATTGCACCCATTACACCACCAAATGCAGCAATCCACATCATCATAACGTTTACCCAGCCTCCAGCGTCTGAGAATGCGTCTGTACACATATCTAAGTATTCTTTAATACCTGCTCCGGAGAAAGTTGTTGTACCTGCAAATCCACCAAGGATATAAGCGGAAACTAATCCTGAACCGATACAGATAAATGTGTTTAATCCTGCGATAGCAAGAACAATTACTAAGATTAGAGGAATAATCATGTAAAGTGCAACGCCGTCAGCTACCTGATTTAACAGGTCAACAGCCTGAGGACGACCGTCATCACTTAATAAGAAGTCGATTGTTTCTTTAGGAATTTCGTTCATGATTCCTGATCCATCTACTGTTGTTGATGGAAGATGCATTACACTACCAGCAATGAAGAATGCAATAGCAGCAAGGATTAATACGGAAACTGACCATACACCCTGATGTCTGATTCTGTCTACTACTTCTACACCCTGAATACCGGATGATACGATTGTTGTATCTGAGATAAGTCCGATATTGTCACCGAAGCAAGCACCACCTGCTGTTGCACAAGCTGTTAATACTAAAGAACCTGTTTCAATACAGTTAGGGTCTACAATATGTACTAACCATAAGAAAATAGGTGCGCAAGCTGCGAATGTTCCCCATGAAGTACCTGTTGCTACAGAAAGTACTCCGGATACAATTACTGCAACTACTGCTGTTGTCTTAGCTGTAACACCAAGACCTAAAGCGATATTGATTGCAGAAGCACCTACACCTGTTGACATGAAGGCTGATGCCATAGCATAAGCAAAACATAAAATAAATAGCGCTACCAGGATCTTTTCTACACTTTTAATTGCGGCATCAATAGAATCCTGCATTGTCATGCCTTCTGTGATTTTTGCAACAACCATTGCTGCAACACATGCGATTGGAGCAGCTAAAAGAGCGTCCCATCCTGCCATCATCATGATAGCTAAAAGGATAACCGGAACAAATTTGATTACTGCTTTTAGAGTTTTCATTTTTTTCTCTCCTTTACTTTGATATAATGAATAATTTCGTTGGATATAAAATCCATATATTAATAAAGCAAGTACTGTGCCAATATTGTCAAAAAAATTAAAATTGCTGTAATGTGCTAAAATAGTGATATGTACAAGTTGCATCTGTGAAGATTATGTGTCGAACGACCCATTTATGGTTTTTTCAACGTTCCACGTGACCCGTTTATGGGTCAAGACATTGACTTTTTGTACAAAATAAAGTACGATATAAATATCGTTGTATAATGTACAAAATAAAGGAGTTTATATGGCAAACAGTCATGGAATTAATCGTGTTTTAGAGCCTCAGGGATTTGTTCCTGCTACAGCTTTTAAGTTAAATAATAACCGTGAACTCGAATCTGGAGAAATCAGAATACGTCTCGAACGTATACATATCGAATGGTCTCATTTTCAACAGCTATGCAGAAGCTGTGGCTATGATGATCAGAGAATACGTGGAAAGATTCAGGGTTCTATTGAAAAACATGGAAAAATGTACAATCCATTTTCACGTTCAGGTGGTTGTATTCTCGGTACAATTGAAGAAATTGCAGATAACGACGAAATCAATACCGAATTCACCATCGGATCAAGAGTATGTTATCTTGCTCCACTTAACAGTGTACCTATATATATAGAAAAAATTGATCAGATAGATTATATTTACGGGCAGATACTTTGTACCGGTTATGCTATTCTCTTTGAAGAAAAACAGATTCTGGAGATACCGCCTGATTTAGGTTCTGCATATACACTTGCAATTATGAGCGAAGGTGATAGTCTTTATGCCGCACATAATCTTGCAGCTCTTCATAAAAATAAAAAAGTAATCATTTTAGGACGAGATATGCCTACTGCATTAATATATGCAGCAGCCTTACAACATGATACTGATATAAACTGTGAAATTACATGTATTATAGATATAACCTCAGACAGCGGATTGTCTACAGAACGAATACAGGAATTTTTGAAACCATATGTACGGCAGACTTACTTTTTAGATATACATAATCCTACCTCGGCCTTAAATGCACTCTCTAAGGATTCTTCACTACAGAATATAGATCAGGTTATTCTGGCTGAAGATATACGTGGTGCGGATACCCTTGCCGTTTTACTGGTAAAACCTAACGGAGATGTATACTTTACCGCTGCGGAAACACACTATTCCGATGGACAAAGTGTCGCTAATTCACTTTCAAAGCCGGTAAATTTTTATGCCTATACAGAATGTATGTCTGATTTTTCTCATTTCATTATAGAAATGATTCGACATATCCAGTTTGACCTTTGTGAAATGGATTTGCTATTTAAAGAACACCGAATTGAATCTCTTACAAAAAGAAATAAACCCCAGCATATATTAATGGGAACTAATGGTCATGAAAATTCATTTGTATATCAAAGTCCTGTCACGAAAAATATGGTTGATGAAATTTTTAATATAGCCAAATTTGACTGTAATGTAATTATTCAGGGTGAAACTGGTGTAGGTAAGGAAAAAGTATTATCATTAATACATCATCACAGTGACCGTGCTGATAAACCCTGTATCAAAATTAACTGTGCTACCATACATGAAAATTTAGCTGAATCAGAATTTTTCGGTTACGAATCCGGCGCATTTACAGGTGCCCAGGCTTCAGGGAAAATAGGTTATTTTGAACTGGCTAACAACGGCATACTTTTCCTTGATGAAATAGGAAGTCTGTCATTAAATATGCAATCAAAACTCCTTCGAGTTCTGCAGGAAAACCAGTTTTATCGTGTAGGAGGTACACAGCAGATTGATGTTGATGTACGTGTAGTATGTGCTAATAATATTCCACTTAAAGACATAGTAGAACAAGGAGAGTTCCGAGAGGACTTATATTATCGACTAAATATCTGTCAGATAGATGTTCCTCCTCTTCGCGAAAGAAAAGAAGATATCTTATGTCTTTCCGAGGCATTTGTAGATAGTTGTGCGAAAAAATATAAAGTTGAAAAAGAACTTACAGAAGATGCACTTCAGACTTTATACAACTATTCCTGGCCAGGTAATGTCCGTCAGCTGGAAAACGTAATACAACGTTTAATTATAAACAGCAAAAACACACATATCAATGCAGCAGATGTAGATGCTATAATCAATGAGTCCTTTTATAAAGAAAAAGCTTACTCCGAAAATAAAAGTTTTGAAGACTCCTCATCCCTTGACTATCATCAGTTTATGGAAAACCAGGAGAAAAAAATTATCGAGTATGCATTGCAAAAAGAAGGAACCACGCGTAAAGCAGCTGAATTAATCGGCCTGCCTCAGACTACATTTGCAAGAAAAAAACTGAAATATGGATTATAAATTAACAGCCGTGTATTCATCATAATACACGGCTGTTTTTTACACATTTTCACTTTAAGATTTTTTATATAAAAAAACAGGCTACCAAAGTAACCTGTCTTAATGAAACCGGCAACGTCCTGCTTTCCCGGACAGTCTCCCGTCAAGTATCCTGAGCGCTGAAGAGCTTAACTGCTGTG
>RCNI01000149.1_pt1 | contig 44177 bp, 28 predicted proteins | sample 2041151 | NCBI WGS metagenome assembly RCNI01 (sample SAMN09708214, study PRJNA481090) | feces metagenome | isolation source: feces | place: Antarctica: Albino Rookery
CACGCCGATGGTACTGCAGATTGTGGGAGAGTAGGTAGTCGCCGTTTTACGGAAGCCTCGAAGTAGCAATACTTCGGGGCTTTTTTGTTTTAATCCCCTTCCAAGGTTGAGAAGAATCCTCTACCTCATGGAATCCTGTCTTCTGCTGTTTCAGCATTATTTATGAATAAAAAGATCCCGCAAAAATAGTAGGATACTTTTGCGGGATGATATATCGTTTTTTATACTCACTTCTTAGTGGTTTCTGTGACTTCTTCTTCGATGAAAATTTTTCCATTTCGTTTCTCTATGTTTACGGTGCTTCCGTGAGAATCTAAGTTGTAAGGAACCATTTCATCATTTTCATTATTGACAATCATCAGAACACTGTTTTCGGCAAATCGTTTTACTTGGAACTTAAGGATCTTGCCTGTGAATGTTTTATTAACCAATAGACTGTCGTTGATGTAGATGCTTAAGCTGTCTCCTTGAAAGGTTTTATCAATCTGTATGCTATACATATCTTTATATTGTACGCTCAGATCATTGGGCTTCCGTTGAAAGCGGAATCCGAGGTAAAGGAAGAGGCATACTATGAAGAAGACTCCAAATGCAAGAATACCATTCCCCACCATAAATTGTTTGTTGCTGTTTATACTTTTACTCATAATAATAAATGTTAGAACCATTGCATCTGTTTGCGATGAATCGCTGCAAATATAAGCAGATTCGTTTGAAAGATGGGGGTTTACCTACAAAAAAGGCGAAAAGTCTCTAAACTGCTCTTATTATATTAGGTATACTTTCCCTTTTTTTCTATTTTTGTCGCTGAAACATTAAAAAAGGTGTACAATCTATCATGCAAAATAATCTAGTAATAGTCGAATCTCCTGCGAAAGCGAAGACCATCGAGAAATTCCTTGGTTCGGGCTACAAGGTGCTTTCTAGTTACGGTCATATCCGTGATTTGAAACAGAAAGCGTTCAGTATTGATGTAGAGAATGATTTTAAGCCTATCTACGAAATCCCCGAAGACAAGAAGAAAATAGTAGCAGAGTTGAAGGCTGAAGCTAAAAAAGCCGATATGGTTTGGTTGGCTTCCGATGAGGACCGTGAAGGAGAAGCCATATCATGGCATCTTTTTGAAGTTCTTAACCTAGTGCCTGAGAAGACTCGTAGAATTGTATTTCATGAAATTACAAAGACGGCAATTTTGAAGGCCATTGAGAATCCTCGTGATATTGACGTAAACCTAGTGAATGCACAGCAGGCTCGTCGAATTCTGGATCGATTGGTGGGTTTTGAATTGTCGCCTGTACTTTGGAGAAAAATCAAACCGGCTTTGTCTGCAGGTCGTGTTCAGTCAGTGGCAGTACGTCTGATTGTAGAACGTGAGCGCGAAATCCATTCTTTTGTCAGCGAAGCTTCTTATAAAGTTTCTGCAGTCTTCTTGGATCCGAATGGTGCAGAAATCAGAGCAGAATTGTCACGTCGATTCCCTACCATAGAAGAAGCACGACAGTTCTTGAAGAATTGTTCCGACGCTAAATTTACCATTGAAGAAATTACCACAAAGCCGTTGAAAAAATCACCGGCTCCTCCTTTTACAACTTCTACCCTTCAACAGGAAGCGGCTCGTAAATTGGGTTATACTGTAGCTCAGACCATGGTGCTTGCACAGCGTCTTTATGAAAGCGGACTTATTACTTATATGCGTACCGACTCTGTACATCTTTCAGAATTGGCTTTGCAGTCGGCTAAAGAGACGATTGAGAAACTTATGGGACCTGAATATGTAAAGACCCGCAACTATGCCACCCATACCAAAGGAGCCCAGGAAGCGCATGAAGCGATTCGTCCTACCTATATGAATAATGAGAAGGTAGAAGCGAGTGTACAAGAACAGCGTTTGTATGAACTCATCTGGAAACGTACTTTGGCTTCCCAAATGGCCGATGCAGAATTGGAAAAGACAACGGCAACGATTGGTATTGATAATTCGAAAGAGAGTTTTGTGGCAGCAGGTGAAGTCGTTACATTTGCTGGTTTCTTGAAAGTGTACCACGAGTCTTCTGACGATGAAATCGACGGAGAAGACGAAAGTCGTTTGCTTCCAGCCTTGGAAGAAGGAGGCATGCTGACTTGGAAAGAAATCACAGCCCGTGAACGATTCACTCAAGCTCCAGCACGTTATACAGAAGCTAGTCTGGTTCGAAAGTTAGAAGAATTGGGTATTGGTCGTCCATCAACGTATGCACCGACTATTTCTACAATTCAGAATCGAGGATATGTTGAAAAAGGAAGCCGTGAGGGTTCGAAGAGAGAGTATAGTGTACTCCGTCTGGATTCTACCGGTTTGACAGAAGAAAATCGTACCGAAACAGTAGGAAGCGAGAAATCAAAGTTGCTTCCGACGGACGTTGGCATCGTAGTAAGTGATTTCTTGTTGCAGTTCTTCCCGAACATCATGGATTACAACTTCACAGCCAGTGTGGAAAAAGAATTCGATGAAGTGGCAGAAGGAACAAAATCATGGACAGGAATGATTCGTCGTTTCTATTCAGATTTCCATCCGTTGGTTGAAAAAACCGCAGCTACGAAGGCTGAACATCGTGTTGGAGAACGTATGTTGGGTGTTGACCCTGTCTCTGGAAAGCCAGTCTCTGTAAAGATTGGACGTTTTGGTCCAGTTGTTCAGATTGGTTCTGCAGAGGATGAAGAGAAACCTCGCTTTGCAAGTATGCGTAAGGAGCATTCTTTGGAAACGATAACCTTGGAAGAAGCCTTGGAATTATTTGCTTTACCGCGTACACTGGGTGAATTTGAAGGAAAGACCGTAACTGTCGGTGAAGGTCGTTTTGGACCATACATTCGTTGCAATAACCATTACGTTTCCGTTCCTAAAGAAAAAGATCCGCTTACCATCAATTTGGATGAAGCGATAGAACTGATTCTTCGCAAACGAGAAGCTGAAGCTAAAAAGATAATCAAGACGTTTGAGGAAGAACCGGGATTGCAGATCTTGGACGGACGATATGGACCTTATATTGCGTATGAAAAGAAGAATTATCGTATTCCAGAAAAAGTAGATCCTGCAGATCTGTCTCTGGAGGCTTGCTTTAAAGTCATAGAGCTTCAGAAAACAAAAGCAGAGAATAGAAAGCGTAAGAAATGAAAAGAATCTTTCTGGTCGGTTATATGGGCAGCGGTAAGACAACGCTGGGAAGAGCCTTTGCCAAAGCAACGGGCTTGTCGTTCATTGATTTGGACTGGTACATAGAAGAACGTTCACATCATACTATTGCACAACTATTTTCAGAAGAAGGTGAAGAAGGATTCCGGCTATTGGAACGTCGGATTCTGCATGAAGTAGCCGAATTTGAAGACGTAGTGGTAGCCTGTGGAGGAGGAACTCCGTGTTATTCCGATAATATGGATTTCATGAATGAAGCTGGGACAACGGTTTTTTTGGATGCTTCTCAGGATGCCTTGTACCGTCGTTTACGGATAGCTTCGGCAGGACGCCCTTTACTGAAAGGGAAGTCGGATTCGGAATTACAAGACTTTATAAAGGCGGGTGTCCAATCTCGAATGTGTTGGTATGGTAAGGCGAGACTGCGTATCGATGCCAGCAGACTGGAAAGCCGTTCACAGATAGCAGAGACCGTGGACACATTGTCTGCTTTGCTGGACAATGTGAAGAATTGAGCTGAGTTCGGAATTAAAGAAGAATAATGATGAAATTGACAATAATAAAGGTTGGCGGTAAAATAGTAGAAGACTCTGATTCTTTAGAGAAGCTTTTAACGGATTTTGCCTCTATGGAAGGATACAAGATATTAGTTCATGGCGGAGGACGTTCTGCAACCAAAATTGCAGGTCAGTTGGGTATTGAAAGCCAGATGGTCAATGGACGCCGCATTACGGATGCCGAAATGCTTAAGGTCGTGACCATGGTTTATGGCGGATTAGTCAATAAGACGATTGTAGCTGGACTGCAGGCTAAGAAGATCAATGCCATCGGACTCACGGGAGCTGATATGAATGTCATTCGTTCAGAGAAACGTCCTGTTGTCACCACCGACTATGGATTTGTAGGTGATGTGAAAGAGGTGGATGGGGCGAATCTCGCTCATCTTTTACGTGCTGGGCTGGTACCGGTTATGGCTCCTCTAACACACGATGGTAAAGGAAGCATGCTAAATACCAATGCTGACACCATTGCCGCAGAAACGGCGAAAGCTTTATCTCCTTATTTTGACGTCACGTTAATTTATTGTTTCGAAAAAAAAGGAGTGTTGTTGAATGCTGATGATGAGGAGAGTGTGATACCAATCATTACCCCTGCGCTTTTTGAACGTTATGTAGCTGATGGAGTAATCCAGGACGGGATGATTCCCAAACTCGAAAATGCTTTTTCTGCTATACAGAAAGGAGTGTCAAAAGTAGTCATCAAGCGAGCCTCAGATTTGGCGAATGCTTCTGGGACTGTTATTTCGGAATCCGAGTGAGATTGAATGAGCTTTTACGCTGATTTGTGTTATATATAAAGTGTAAGTCTAAACGAAATGGAATGAAAGAAGTTTAGATTTACGCTTTTTTATTGAAATCAATGGTTATAAATGGCTTGCAAAGCTAAATGAGGAGATTCATTTCATGCCTACAAAACGTATTCTGAAAGATGCCGAATTCGGCAGGATTGTCATTCGTACACATCGTGCAGCTCGAAATGTAACGATGCGCGTCAAATCAGACGGCCTTTATTTGACTGTGCCGTCATATAGCAAGACCGAGCGAATATTGGAAGCAGTACAACCGTTTCGGGAACGTTTGTTAGAGTCGTTCCATAAAATAGCGGCAAAATCTTTTGATTATTCTTATTCAATTCAAGCACCTTGTTTTCATTTGTACCTTCGTCAAGGTTCTTTAAAGCATTTTACAGTACGTGAAGAAGGGGAGGAGATGTTCATTTATTGTCCACCCCAAACGGATTTCTCTTCAGAGTCTGTGCAAAGCCTTCTTCGGGCTGCAATTATTCGAGCTTTGAAACGGCGAGCCTCCGTTTGCATTCCTCCTTTATTGTCTATGTGGGCAGAACGTTTTGGACTTACCTATAAAAAGGTACGGATAACAGCTACTCGTTCTCGGTGGGGCAGTTGTTCAACGGGAGGAACAATCAGCCTTTCTTGTTACCTAATGTTGCTGCCTTCCCACCTTATGGATTATGTACTGCTTCATGAACTGGCACATACCAAAGAAATGAATCATGGGCCTGCTTTTTGGGATTTGTTGAATAAGTTTACGGCAGGCTGTGCTCTTCAATTACGTGCAGAATTGCGCCCTTTTCACACAAAATTGCCTTAGTCTTCACTGGTTTGTCACTCTATATTTACAACTGGCATCTTGTAATACTAAGAAATGAGTATTATCTTTTACCTCTGGAATAAAGTGCAGCATTAGTTTTACTATTATGCTAATATAATACCTACATATAGGTATTTCTTATTTTTTAGTAAAGCTGCTACGTAATATGTAAATTTCATCATAATTAGGTATTGTTAACCATTATAATACCATCTACCTTTGCATCCGTAAAAGTTAAAATAAAAAGGTATAGTTATGAAATTAAGAAATTTCCTTGCAATGGCATTGGTTGCGTTATGTACAGTGTCATGTAGTGATGATGATGAAGTTTTGGATGAATTTGTAAAACCCACAGAAAATATTGCAGCGCAGGTCGCAGGCTCTTATGAAGGCGGTAACATCATGATAGTTGGTGGACAGCCAACAGGTGTTGTTAAGGGTTCAGTTGAAATCACAGCTCAGGAAAATGGTAAGGTAACAGTCGTTCTTCCAGAAGCTGGTATGGGTAAAATGAAACTAGCAGCTATCACACTGGAAGATGTAGAAGTTAAATCTGTAGCTGATAAAGAATTTTCATTAGAACATGCAGCATTTGAATTTACTGTTGATGGAACAAAATATGTAAATGCAAAAGGTTTGAAAGGTTCTGTAAAAGATGGTAAGTTGACATTGGCTTATGATATCAAACCAGGTGGAATGCCTTTCCCTATCTTGTTCAACTTTACAACAGATCAAAATGAAATCTTAGTAGGTCAGGTTGCTCGCTCTTATAAAGGAGCAACAGAAATGTTTATGGGTGGTGAATCTTCTGGTTCTTTCGATGCTGAAGTTAAAATAGAAGCTCAGGAAGATGGTAAATTTACTATAATGCTTCCTGAAGCAGCTGTTATGAATGGTAAAATGACACTTCCAGCAGTATCCGTAAAAGATGCAGAAATTAAAGCTGTAGCTAATGCTGAAGGTGAGTTTACAGTTGAAGTTGCTGCTTTTACAGTAGAACTTGAAGACGGTAAGAAATGTGTAAATAAAAAAGGTTTGAAGGGCGCTATTAAGAATGGTGCGTTGACATTGGAATACGACCTTCAGGTTGGTAAGATGCCTTTTGCTATCGATTTCAAATTTGCAAGTAAGAAGAAATAATTAATTAATTGATTGATTGCCTAATCGGGTAATTAGCTTTACAATGAAAAATAATATTTTTCAAATTATAATGTGGGGAATGGTAGTTTTATCATTCCCCTCTTGTCATGGTATACTAGGTGATATTTATGACACCCCTACTGAAGAGTCGAATTCACCGTATGGTTTTATCGAAACCAATCCGGCAAAACATAGTGGCAAGATTTATATTGATGCTCATTCTTATACACAATGGGTATATATAAACTTGGAAGATCAGGAAATCTATATTAGAGATATTGATAAAGATACAGGTAAACTAATGGAAGATGAACCTGAATTATGGGATTTTGCGATGCACCGTTATGACGGAAAAACCAATGGAGGAGCTATTATGGAAACATCTTACTCTAGCCTTGAGGAATTGCTTAATTCAGGAAGACTTCCAGAAGGAAAATTCATTCCAGATGTTCCCGGTAAAATTACAGTGGATATGTCGGGTATGATGGAAGAAAATATTCTTTATTCCGAATCATCTATCAATCTGGAACTGGCAAAATGGTTGGATGTTAATACCAGTCAGATGCCACCTATCTATACGCTCTCTAAGAAGATTTATCTACTAAAAACTAATGAGGGTAAGTACGCGGCTCTTTATTTCCCTCGTTTCAGAAATGATGCGTCTGAAAGCGGCTATTTAACCATAGAATATATCTATCCCTTAGAATTTTAAGCTATATGAGAAATAAGTATCTATTAATAGCCTTTTTGTTGTGTTGGGTGACAAATTTGTGGTCACAGCATACTATTTCCGGTATTGTTTACGACGAAAATAAAGCCCCGCTGGAAGGAGCAACGGTGGTGGTAAAGGACAACCCGAAATTGGGGGTATCTACTAATCATAAGGGATATTATGAACTCGTAATTCCTCAGACTTCTTCGATAACTCTGTGTGTGTCATTTGTAGGTTATGAAACGCAGATACTGCAATTCCAACCAAGAAAGAATAATCAAAAAGATTTTTATCTGAAGGAAGATCTAGGATTGTTAGGAGAGGTGGTAGTGACTGGTACCCGTACGCCTAAACTACTGAAAGATGTGCCTATCTTGACTCGTGTGATTTCAGCTGATGATATTCAGAAGGTAAATGCAACTCATATCGGTGACTTGTTGCAGGAAGAATTGCCTGGTATTGAATTCTCGTATTCCATGAATCAGCAGACTTCATTGAATATGCAAGGATTCGGTGGTAATTCGGTGCTTTTCTTGGTCGATGGCGAACGTATTGCCGGTGAAACTTTGGATAATATTGACTACAGCCGTCTGAATTTGGACAATGTAGAACGTATCGAAATCGTAAAAGGTGCTGTATCTTCATTGTACGGTTCCAATGCGGTAGGTGGTGTTGTAAACTTGATCAGTAAAGCTCCTACTAAAGCTTGGACTACCAATCTGAACTCTTTTTGGGGAGCGCATGATGAACAGCGTTACGGCGGTTCATTCGGTGTGAACAAAGGCATGGTCAATAATGTTTTCAATGTGCAGTATCATCAAACAGGAGCCATTGACTTGAAAAATGACGGTGAATACGATAAGATTTACGGTAACAAGAGCTGGAACTTTAAAGATCGTATCATCTTTACTCCTTTTAAAGATTTGAAATTTACAGGTAAGGCTGGATATTTCTTCCGCGAACGTGATAGTAAACCGGACATGAAAGAGCGTTACCGCGGATTTAATGGCGGATTGAAAGGTAATTATCATTTTGCAGATGATAATGATTTGGAACTTTCGTATACATTCGACCAGTATGATAAGAGTGATTACGCGCTAGATACAAAACGTGATATCAGAGACTATAGTAACGTACAGCACGTCTTTCATGGATTGTACCACCGCTCTTTCTCAAAGAATATATTGACGGTAGGTGCCGATTTTATGCATGATTACTTGATGTCTTACCAGTTTACTGACAAAGGTTCGCATCAACAAAATACTGTCGATGTCTTCGGTCAATTTGACTGGAATGTTACTGATAAGTTCAATGTAATTTCGGGACTTCGTTATGACTTTTTCTCTGAAGCTGAAATCAACCATGTTTCTCCATCGTTGGGAATGATGTATAAGTTCAATGACCATTGTACTTTGCGTGGTTCTTATGCCGGAGGATTTAGAGCTCCTACCTTGAAAGAGATGTTTATGAGCTTTAACATGGCTAATATCTTCATGATTTATGGAAATCCGGATTTGAAACCGGAATCAAGCCATAACTTCTCATTGTCTACGGAGTATTTGAGGAGCAATTACAACTTTACTGCAACAGGTTTCTTCAATTTGGTTGATAACCGTATTACTACAGCTTGGAATGCTGAGAGAAAGGGAATGGTCTATACGAATATGGCGAAGTTGCAGGTCGCTGGAGCTGAAGTAAATGCTTCTGCAAGATATGCTTGCGGCATTTCTACAAGACTTTCTTACTCTTATACTCACGAACATATTAAAAAAGGTCAGCCGTTGCTTTCTACTACCAGACCTCATGCACTTACTGCAAAGGTTGAATACGACAAGTCTTGGAAGAACTATGGCTTCAATATTTCATTGAACGGTAGATTCCTTTCAAAACTGACAACAGACGAGTATACTAAACAAAATTCTTACGAAGAAACAGAAAAAGCCACTTATCCGGCTTATACCATGTGGAAGTTGAACCTTACGCAACGTGTTTGGAAAGGAATTAACATTTCATTCATCGTTGACAACCTGTTCAATTACGTACCGAAGTATTACTACAGCAATTCTCCAAGCACTACAGGTACAACTATTTCTGCAGGTGTATCAATTGATGTGGATAAGTTTTTCAAATAAAAAGAAAAAGGAAACAAAAATAAACAAGTTTAACTAATGAAAAAGAAAAATCTTTTAATTGGATGTGGCGTAGCCGCTATGGCTTTAGCTGCTTTTGGCGCATGGAACCTTTGGGGAAGTGCTACAAAAGTGGGGTTCATCAATTACCAGGTTATCGCTTTGGGAGAGATTTCTAAGGCGAATGACAACAGCTCAATTAAGATTGGCGAGGTAAGTACAGATGAACTTGACAAGCTGAACGACTATGATATGGTCTTCATCAATGCGATGGGATTCCACATTACTGAAGAACAGCGTGCTGTCATTCAGAAGGCGGCGGACGGTGGTCTTCCTGTATTAGCTACGGCAGTAACTAATCCGATGAACAATATTTGTTCGGTAGATTCTATTGTTGCTGACTCTATGCGTCTGTATTTGGGTAATGGTGGACGTAAAAACTACCGTAGTCTGTTGAATTATGTAAGAAAGGATATCGATAAGAAATTGATTAATGTGATAGAACCTGAAGCTGTGATAGCTGCAGCCAATGATTTGCTTTATCATGTTAATCCTGCTAAGCCGGATGATGAACCTCTTGGATTCAATACGGTGGCAGAATATCAGAAATTCTTGAAGGAAAGTAACCTCTGGAAAGAGAATGCACCTGCTATCGTTGTTACGGGACAGATGGGTGAACCTTCTGATTTGATTGCGAAATTGGAAGCAACCGGCAATAACGTGTATCATGTAAGTTCGATGCGAACTTTCGTTCGCAAACATCATATTGATTCCATTGGCGTGAGCGCTGTTATCAACATGGCTCATGGTCGTATGGGAGATTATATCGTAGACTTTTTATCAGAACAGAATATTCCATTGTTTTCTCCATTGAATGTAAACCGTTTGGTTGATGAATGGGAAAATGACCCGATGGGTATGAACGGAGGTTTCCTCTCACAGAGTGTGGTTACTCCAGAAATTGACGGTGCTCTACGTCCGTTCGTTTTGTTCGGTCACCGTGTGAATGAAGAAGGTATGCAAGAAGCATATACTATTCCAGAGCGCTTGGAGACCTTTGTGAAGACCGTAAACAATTATATAAATCTGAAGAAGAAGCCTAACTCTGAAAAGCGTGTGGCTATCTACTATTATAAAGGCCCTGGTCAGAATGCTCTGACAGCAGCTGGTATGGAAGTCGTTCCTTCTCTATACAACTTGTTGGCTCGTATGAAAAAGGAGGGTTATCGGGTTGATAACTTGCCGAGCAGCAGCAAGGAATTGGCTAAGATGATTCAGACTCAAGGAGCTGTATTCAATTCGTATGCTGAAGGAGCTTTCAATAAATTCATGGAGACTGGTAAACCTGAACTGATTACTAAAGAACAGTATGAAGGTTGGGTGAAGGAAGTGCTTCTTCCTGAGAAGTACGCTGAAGTGGTAGCCTTGAATGGAGAATTCCCAGGATCGTATATGGCTACTGAAGATGGCCGTTTGGGAGTTGCTCGCTTGCAGTTTGGTAATGTTGTGCTGCTTCCTCAGAATGCAGCAGGTGCTGGCGACAACTCGTTCAAGATTGTTCATGGAACCAATGCGGCACCTCCTCATACTTACATCGCTTCTTATTTGTGGACTCAGTTTGGATTCAAGGCTGATGCTTTGATTCACTTTGGAACTCATGGTAGCTTGGAATTTACTCCAAAGAAGCAGGTGGCACTTTCTGCTCAAGATTGGCCTGACCGTTTGGTGGGTGCACTTCCTCATTTTTATATCTACTCAATTGGAAATGTAGGTGAAGGTATCATCGCCAAGCGTCGTTCTTATGCCGGTCTGCAGTCATATCTGACTCCTCCGTTCATGGAAAGTAACGTGAGAGGCATCTATCGTGAATTGAATGAAGCCATCAAAAACTATAACAATTTGTTAGGTGAAGAAAATCATACACAAGCTGCTTTAGACAAGGCTTCCTTGAAAGTGAAGCAGTATACCTTGAAGATGGGTATTCATCGCGAATTGGAATTGGATAGCATCAACGGAACTCCATATACGGAAGAAGAAGTAGCTCGCATAGAAAGTTTCGCAGAAGAATTGGCAAATGAGAAGGTTACAGGACAGTTGTATACAATGGGTGTTCCGTATGAGGATGCTCGTATCGAATCCAGTGTGTATGCTATGTCTGTAGAACCTATTGCTTATAGCTTGTTGGCTTTGGATAAGTTGAAGGGTGCAGCTGCTCCTCAGGTTGAAAAACATCGTGCTGTGTTTACAGCTCGTTATTTGAATCCGGCACGTGCTTTGGTTACTCGTTTGTTGGGAAATCCTAACCTCAGTAACGAGGACTTGGTTTTGCGTACCGCTAACATCACTAAGGAAGAGTTGCAAGAAGCTCATGAAATAGATAAAGCTCGTAACCAACCGGATGGTATGATGGCCATGATGATGGCTGCCGCTGAAGAATCAGAAGGTGGATCTATGAGAGCTATGATGGGTGGCTCTAAGGGAATGTCAGCCATGAAAGGTAAGTCAAGCATGGGCGGCATGAGTTCCATGATGAAAGAATTTGCTTCTATCGTAGAAAAGACCGAAGGTGCTAAGGATGCTAAAAACTTGTCGGGTGTTATCGATAAGTTGCCTGAAGCGATAAAATCAAGAATCCCGGCCAAGATGCTGGAGGCTTTGCGCAATATGTCATTTTCTGAAGTGATGGAAATGATGAAATCAGGTAAACATCCTCATGGCAAAGAACAGGCGGCTGAGGCTAAAGATCATGGTGAAATGATGGCTAAGGCTAATCAGGAAAAAGCAGGCAAGAATCCTGCAAGCGGAATGGCTGCCATGATGAAGAAGATGATGAAGAAGAAAGAGTACACCAAAGAGCAGATTACCAAGGCAACTGCTATCATTGAGGTGGAACGTGCCATCAAGAATGTGAACCGATATCGTGAAGCATTGAAGAATTGTCCTGAAATGGAGTTGGCCAGTATGTTGAATGCTTTGAGTGGTGGTTATACAAAACCGTCTCCGGGCGGTGACCCAATCGCCAATCCGAATACATTGCCTACAGGACGTAACCTGTTCTCTATCAATGCTGAGGCTACTCCTTCTGAAGCAGCATGGGAGAAAGGTATTCGTTTGGCTAACAATACCATTAATATGTATAAGAAGCGTCACAATGACTCTATTCCTCGTAAGGTTAGTTATACCTTGTGGAGCGGTGAGTTCATCGAAACGGAAGGAGCTACTGTGGCACAGATTCTTTATATGTTAGGTGTAGAACCGATTCGTGATGCCTTTGGTCGTGTGAATGATATTCGCTTGATTCCTTCTAAGGAATTGGGTCGTCCACGTATTGATGTAGTCGTTCAAACGAGTGGCCAGTTGCGTGACTTGGCTGCATCTCGTCTGTTCTTGATCAATCGTGCTGTGGAAATGGCTGCGGCAGCTAAGAACGATGAGTTCCAGAATATGGTGGCTGACGGTGTCGTTGAAGCAGAACGTGCATTGATTGAAAAGGGATTGACTCCGAAAGATGCTCGTGAGATGGCTTCTTTCCGTGTATTCGGTGGTGCTAACGGTGGATATGGTACAGGTATTACGGGTATGGTTGAAGCTGGCGACCGCTGGGAAAACGAAAAGGAAATCGCTGATACATATTTGAATAATATGGGTGCTTATTACGGTAGTGAGAAGAACTGGGAGGCATTCAAGCAATTTGCTTTCGAAGCAGCGCTGACTCGTACAGATGCAGTCATCCAACCACGTCAAAGCAATACTTGGGGCGCGTTGAGCTTAGACCACGTATATGAATTCATGGGAGGTATGAACTTGGCGGTGCGCAATGTTACCGGTAAGGATCCGGATGCATATTTGAGCGACTATCGTAATCGTAATAACGTTCGTGTACAAGAAGTCAAAGAAGCGATTGGTGTAGAAAGTCGTACTACAATCTTCAACCCGAACTATATTCGCGAAAAGATGAAGGGGGAAGCTAGTGCGGCCAATTCATTTGCTGATATCATCCGCAATACTTATGGATGGAACGTGATGAAGCCGAAGGCGATTGACAAAGAAATGTGGGATGAAATCTATAACGTTTACGTGAAAGATAAATTCAACATCGGTATGCAGGAGTATTTTGAAAATCAGAATCCGGCAGCTTTGCAGGAAATCACGGCAGTGATGATGGAAACAGCCCGTAAGGGTATGTGGAAGGCAAGCAAGGAACAGTTGGCTGATATCGCGAAATTGCATACTGAATTGGTTGAAAAATATAATCCGGGTTGTTCAGGTTTCGTATGTGACAATGCGAAGTTGCGTGACTTTATCGCTGACAAGGCAGATGCACAGACAGCTCAAGTATATAAGGAAAAGATTCAGAATGTACGTGAGAAGGTTGCAGAGTCGAACGACAAGGGTATGGTCATGAAGAAGCAGGAAATGAATCCTGTAGAAGCAGAACAGCAGACCAATACTTTGAATAATACCATTGTAGCTGTAGCGGTTTTGGTCGCAATTGCAGTTATTGTAGTGGTAATTCGTCGTAAACGTAAGCAACAGGAAGAAGAATAATCATGCAAACAGTCGTAGCTATATTAATGTTATTGGTCTGCTTCAACTTTATGTTGAAGCAGACCTACGGCAAACGCTGGGCTGTGGCGGTCACTACCACAGCTTGCGCTTTGTTTGTTGGTAATATGTGGCCGTATGCCATTGAGCAGTCGAAGACTCAAATTTCCGACTGGCTGGCAAACCCCGCATTAATGTTGGATACTTCGGTGGTTTTAAGTATTGAAGTATGTATTCAGATGGCTTTTTGCCTGATGGCTGTACACATGCTCAATGGAGGAAATGCAAAGAAAAGTACATTATGGATTTATCGTATTTTACGTTGGTTTCCAGGCATACTTATTTTCCCCGTTCTCTTTAGTATGTTGGTGGGGCTGATCTTTAGTTTCCCCGGTAAAGATTTCTCTACAGTTGCTTGGATAACGGCCGTAGTCGTTGCAGTGGTAATTCCGTTGGGAACGATTGGACTTCGTTGGCTTTTGCCGGAAAAGGAGCTTCGTTTGGAACTGCTTTTTATCACGAACGCCATGACGGCTATCTTAGGTATTGTAGCCACAGTCAATGGACGTACTGCAGTAAGTGGTATCAGTGACATTGATTGGGGAGCATTGGCTGGAATTGTCCTCATGCTTTTGGGTGGAGGAGTCTTTGGATGGATTCTTCGCAACTATAAAATGAATAAACTTTGTAAAAAATAAACTTTGCATTAAACGCATCTTAAAAATTAATCATCATGAATTATATTACTGACGTTCTATATTGGATTTCAACAGGTCTTTTGGTACCAGTTATTGTATTGCTTATCGCTTTGTTCATCCGTTCTTTGTTGTTGATTGGCAGCTTTTTCGGACAATATGTAGCCATTCGTAAAACGGAAGCCTTGCTTCGTAAAGAATTTGATCAATTGAATGCTTCTAATCTGGACCAGTTGGCAGAAAGACTTCCAAAAAAATCAAATAGTTTGGTCATCAAGTCAATCCAACAGATAATGGAAGTAAAAGACAGTCCAGCACACGTCAGTCGTTTGTTGGCTGATTATGAAATCATGGCCGATAAAGATTTGGCAACTTCTAAAACCTTGAGTAAAATGGGACCGATGCTTGGTTTGATGGGTACACTGATTCCGATGGGCCCTGCTTTGGTAGGTCTTTCTACAGGTGATATTGCTTCTATGGCATACAATATGCAGGTTGCTTTTGCTACTACAGTAGTAGGTTTGTTTGCTGCTGCTATTGGTTTTATCACTCAGCAGGTTAAACAGCGTTGGTATCTTCAGGACATGACCAATTTGGAGTTCTTGTCTGAAATGTTGAATGAAAAAAAGAATGACTAATGAAGAGAAATTTATTGCGTAAAGAGGATGATAACGATCCGATGAGCGTAGTGAGTAACTTGTTTGACGTTGCTATGGTATTTGCTGTAGCATTGATGGTAGCATTAGTTACTCGTTACGACATGACAGAAATGCTTAGCAAGGAAGATTTTACTATGGTAAAGAATCCAGGTAAGGACAATATGGAAATTATCACCAAAGAAGGTGAAAAAATTAATAAGTATACTCCTAGTGAGGATCAGTCTGCCAAGAGTGGTAAAAAAGGTAAAAAAGTGGGTATCGCTTATGAACTTGATAATGGTGAAATCATTTATGTACCAGAGGAATAACATTTCTCGCTTACAATACATCTATCAAGTAATAGAATCGTAAACAATTCCTCTACGTTGAGGTTTTAATAAAAATCGTATAGAATAGCTTTATTAAACCATAAAGCATTCTATACGATTTTTTTGTTTTGCTTTCCGATGATAGCTTTTAATCTGCTTATCGTATCAGCAGACTCAGCCTGATAGGATTGGAGAAAAATTGTTTCTTCTCGAGATAAATCCTGGATTGTTAAGGTTATGTTTGGAAACATAAGGTTGTTTCATCAAGGAGTACGCTCGGAAAGAAGTTTCTTTTTCTTATGGGACGCCTCATAGACTATCTAAGTCGTCTATTAATGCGGTACTTTTGGCATACGCCGTACTTTTAGCCTCAAAGAAATCTGTCTTTACCAGGTTTGCATTAGAATATTGCATCACCCATTTCATGTTTTCCGGTTCTTTCTGATTGTTTTCAAACAGGTACGGTTCACCCAAACTTTTCCATCGCAGGTTGCCGAGATAATGAATGTAGTCCGAAATCATCTGAATGTTGAGGCCAGGAATACGGTTTCCTAACACATAGATTCCCCATTCGATTTCCTGTCGTACACCTTCACGAATCATTTCAGCATAAACCTCTTTCTTTTCAGGGGTGAAAAGTTCCGGTTCTTCCTTTTTCAACTCAAGGATGATATTGCGAAATAACCATAGATGGGTATTCTCATCGCGATTGATGTATCTGATTTCTTGAGCGGATCCAGGCATTTTCCCGTTACGGCTGAGGTTGTAGAAGAACATGAAACCGCTATAGAAATAGACACCTTCCAATATATAGTTGGCGATCAAAGTTTTCATCAGATTGAAAGCGTTTTGGTGCTGTTGAAAATCGTTATAGCAGTTCCCGATGAATGTATTTCTACGGAGCAGGTGTTCATCTGTTTTCCACTGGTACAATATTTCATTTCGCTTTTCCGGACTACAGATTGTATCGAGCATGTAGCTGTAGCTTTGGCTGTGTACACATTCTTGGAAAGCCTGAATATGAAGGCAGAGGTTTACTTCATTGGCTGTAACGTATTCACTGACTAAAGGAAGGTTGTTGCTCTGTAAAGAATCCAAGAACACAAGGAAACTTAGAATCTTGTCATAAGCCTTTCGTTCCTCTTCATTTAGCAGAGGATAGTCTTTGACATCTTGTGTAAGATTGATTTCTTCTGGAACCCAGAAATTATTCATGGCTTGTCGGTACCATCCTGATGTCCATTGGTATTTCATGTTGTTGAAATCGTTCAGATTGGTTGAGTTTCCTCCAATCATGCGACGGAGACGGACATCTGTTTCTCCTTCCGGGTTAAAAAGTGTATTTTGTTTTAATTCTTTGCTTTCCATTGCTTGTCGTATTTTGTTTATGAAGCACAACTTTCACATTCTTCTACTTCGAGTGATTTGCTGCGTACATAATAAATGGTTTTCACGCCACACTCCCATGCTTGAATATATAGCTTGAGCAGGCGGCTCATAGTGAATTCATTGGTTATATATAGATTCATGCTTTGTGCTTGGTCAATATGTCGCTGACGAATTCCTGCAGCACGTACACTCCAACTCTGGTCAATGTGGTAAGCATCTTTATACAGCCAATAGGTTTTGTCGGAGAGGGAAGGAGCTACACGAGGAAGCATCATCCCCTTTTTCTCTTCTAGGAAGAAACGTTTCATGATGGGATCAATCCCAGGTGTAGTACCGGCAATGATGCTTGTACTGCTGGTAGGAGCAATCGCCATCAGATAAGCATTTCTCATTCCGTTTTCGTGTACCTGCTCAGCCAGTTCTTTCCATTCGGTAGAAGTGTATTCTCGTTTAGAGAAGTATGTCCCATTCTGCCAATCACTGCCTTCAAAGAAACGGTAGCTTCCTTTTTCCTTTGCCAATTGGCAGCTGGCCTTGATGGCTGCATAATTGATGGTTTCAAAAACTTTGTCCATAAAATGAAGATGCTCTTCACTTTCCCAGCGGATGCCGTGAGTGGCTAGGGCTTGATGGTAACCGCTCACTCCTAATCCAATACTGCGGTATTGGTGGTTGGTGATTTGTGCATACGGCAGTGGGTAGAAGTTCAAGTCTATGACATTGTCAAGAGCCCTGACTACCGTCGCTATCTTTTCTTGCATTTGCTGGGAGTCGGCCAGCGGCAGTCGTCCCAATGACAGACTGGCCAGGTTACAGACTACGAAGTCGCCTGGACGAATCGTGTTTACTACTACCGTATCACCCTCATCGGTGTGGAGCTCGGTAGAAATCATTTCCATGGCTGACATGTTTTGTGCGATTTCTGTACATAGGTTCGAACAATAGATGATTCCTTTGTGAGCATTTGGATTTGCTTGGTTGACTAGGTCACGGTTGAAAGCGAATGGGGTTCCAGTCTCCACGGCGGAGCGGAGAATGAGGCGCACAATATCTTTTATGGTCAGGCATCGGCGGGACAGACGGACATCATTGACACAGTCCCAATAACGCTTTTCCCATTCTTTACCATAATAATCTTCCAGACAATAGCCCTTTAATTGTAAAATTTCGTTTGGACAGAACAGATACCAAGTCTGATTCAAATTCTCTTTGGCCATTTTCCAAAATAAGTCGGGATAACAAACTCCAGGGAAAATGTCGTGCGCTTTCATGCGGTCGTCGCCGTTATTGGTACGAATCTGAAGAAATTCGGGGAGATCTTTGTGCCATACATCTAAATAAACGGCAGCTGCTCCTTGACGCATACCTAATTGGTCGACGGCTACGGCGGTGTCGTTAACCAGTTTGAGCCAGCGGATAATTCCACCGGCAACTCCTTTGAATCCGCGGATTGTTCCTCCTGTAGCACGTACTTTTCCGAAATAGAGTCCCATTCCTCCTCCAAATTTGCTTACTTTGGCGAAATTGTCCAAACTACGGTAAATACCATCCAAACTGTCAGGGACTGTATCGATGAAGCAGCTGGACAGTTGATGGTAAGGCTTACGGGCATTCGATAAGGTTGGAGTAGCCATCGTGACTTCCAATTGGCTTAAAATATCGTAGAAGCGACGTACCCAATGCATGCGATTGACTTTTTCTGGCATAGCCAAATGTAAAGCAATTCCTAAAAACATTTCTTGGACTGATTCCATAATCTGTTGGGAATGGGAACGAATCAGGTAGCGTTTGATGAGCAAATCATAACCGGAGTAATTAAGGAGTCGGTTTCGTTCATTGCAGATGAAAGTGGCCGCTTGGTCAATTTCATCCTTTGAATAATTTTCTAAAATGTATTTCCCGTATACCCCTTCATGCGTTAGAAAAAAAACTTTGTCATAAAAAGAGTGTAATCCCCAATCATTCTCTGTATTCTTTAATTCCTCAGACTGCTTGAAGTCTAATAGCTCTGCGGCGATGAACTCCCACAAAGGAGCATCTTGTGAGGTCAGTTCAACTGCAGATTTAATCAGAAGTGCCAATCGTTCTTGGGTGTTCATTTCAGGTTTGAGTACTCCTGAAAATTTTTCAGCAAGGATATGGAAATTATAACATTCGTCGGCATATCGTCCTTGAATGGCTTTCAAATGTTCCAAAAGGTCGGTATTGCCTACTTCCTCTGTTAGTCGAATCAGACTTTTTCTTTTTTCTGACCGTTGCCAACGGTAAAGAATATAACTTTTTGCTTCTGCATAGAATCCATGTTCCATTAAGATTCGTTCCACTTCATCTTGAATGCATTCTACCGTGCGTAAATTTTCATGATGAATGAGAATCTTTTCCACTTCATCGGTCATCAGACCGATTTCTTCTTCTGTAATTCTTTGTTGGGACTGAACAGAGCATTTTCTTATTGCAGTTTTTATTTTCTCCCGGCAATAGGGTTCAGCTTGTCCGCTTCGTTTGATAATTTGCATAATTTCAGGTCGTTATTGTAAAGGATAAGTAGCCTTATATGCTTCAATTTACATTGGCTCTATAAAGCAGTAACAGATGATACCATAATAACATTGATTATGGTAGAAGAGTTTGTTGGTATCTCAAAAAAAATAAGATAGAAGATTTAGAGGAAAGCAAGTATCGCCATGATGTGGCAGATGCTTCCTAATAGAACGAATCCGTGAAAGACCGTGTGCATGTACCGTATGTTTTTGAAAGAATAAAACACGGTTCCTGTAATGAAGGCTGCTCCTTCGGCGAAAATCCATCCCATTGATTCCCATCCGATGGCATTAAAAACCGGTTTGATGGCTATAAGTACCGTCAACCCCATAGCGACAAAGCAACCGGTTTCAAAATTGCTATGCTCTTTCAAACCTCTGAAACTGAGGAAAGTACCTAAAAGGGCACATGACCAGACTACGGTGAAGAGAATCCATCCCCAAAACAGATCTTCTTGCATTCCGATCAGGGTTATGGGAGAGTAGCTTCCTGCTATGTGCCAATAAATGGCTGCATGGTCGAATTTTCGCAGGCGTTCTCTCCAGGAACTATGTAAAGGACATGCATGATAAATGGTGGAAGCGGTATAAGATGAAACGACTCCAAACAGATAAAGCCAGATTCCCCATTGAGCTAAAGTCCCAGAAACAATGGATAAAAAGTAGAAACCGGCAAGCAGTCCGATGATTATTCCTGCAGCGTGCGAAAGATAATTGGCCCGTTCTTCATTGGGCGTATAAGATATTGACATGGCTCATTTGTAAATCTATATCTCAGTGGAAGAGGATAATTGTATTAATTTCTAACTTGTTAAAAGTGAGGAGACATCATTTCCCATTAATTATAACAATTTTATCTCTCATTTGTTCGTAAATATTGTCAATTAATTTGAAGGAACGGGGTTGTGCTAATTTGTTAAGATAAGTGATTAAATGAACGCCTTATAACTTGCTATATTTTTCTGAAAATTTATTATTTATTTGATTATTAGTGATTTATCTGTTTGTTGGCTTTCTTGATATCTCTACTTTGTTTTGTTAATTTAAGAATTTATGTTAATTTTTATATGTACATCTTTGTTCAAAAGAAAATTGTTGATATTGATTTTTTTTTCTATATTTGCGAATAAAATACAGAATTAAAGGGCTCTGCAGGACTTGAAAATGACTTTAATAAGATTTGAAATGTAAATAATTTTTTATTTATATTCTCTCTATGAGAAGAGTGATTAAAACTAAAAAAACAATGAATTGACAATCACGTACGTATCTTTGAAAAGGTATTGGTAGAGTTCGAATAGTCTTTTATTAACCTTTAAATAAAATCAGATTAATGATTAAACGATTTAAAACAGTCAGCATGATGCTGTTTCTAGCGCAAGTATCGATGGGGACAGCTTTCGCTACAGCTACTACTAGCGTAGACGATGTTAGAATCGCGCAACAAAGTGAAACCTGTACAGGTATTGTAAAAGATGCTTTGGGCGAAACGGTAATTGGTGCATCTGTCGTTGTTAAAGGTACTACAAATGGTACCATTACAGGATTGGATGGAGACTTTTCTTTGAACAATGTAAAGAAAGGTGATATAATTGTTGTTTCTTTCGTTGGTTACCAAACTCAGGAAATTGTTTGGAATGGTACTCCTGTCAATATCGTATTGAAGGATGACACACAAGCTTTGGAAGAAGTTGTTGTAACAGCTTTGGGTATGAAGCGTTCTGAAAAATCATTGGGTTATGCAATGAAAGAAATGAAGGGTGATGAATTGAACTCTAACTTGATTAACCCAGTGTCTGCATTGCAAGGTAAAGTTGCCGGTGTTGAAATCTCTGGTTCTGATGGTGGTATGTTCGGTTCTTCAAAAATCCAGATTCGTGGTGCTTCTACATTGGGTAAGAACAACCAGCCTATTTACGTAGTTGACGGTGTTATCTTGGATAACGGTATTGCTGAAGGTAATCCAGACTGGGATTCAAGTTCTTCTGCAAAGGACTATGGTAATGAATTGAAAAACTTGAACCCTGATGACTTCGAATCAGTATCAGTTTTGAAAGGTGCTGCTGCAACTGCATTGTATGGTTCTCGTGGCTTGAACGGTGCTGTCGTTATTACTACTAAGAGCGGTAAATCTGGTAAAGGGTTAGGTATCAACGTATCTCAGACATTTGGTGTAGACGCCATCACTCAGGTTCCTCAGTTGCAGAATGAGTTTGGTGACGGTGTTATGGCAGGTTATGTAGATTATGGTGAAAAGACTAACGGAGCGTGGAATATCTATGATTCTGAACATCAGTATTATACTAATGAAGGTGTCTTCACTATGATTGGTAATCATCAAGGTACTGCATGGGGACCTGCTTTCGACGGTCGTGATGTAGAATATTACGATGGTACTATCGTTCCTTATAGAGCTGTGAAAAACAACTTCCGTAAAGCTTTCCAGAAAGGTTTTAATACAAATACCAACGTGGCTATTAGTGGTGGTAATGAAAAAACTACATTCTATACCTCTTTATCTTATAGACACGCTACAGGTACTACTCCTAATACAGGTTTTGACCGCTTGTCTTTCTTGGCTAAGGCTACTCACCAGATTACAAATAAAGTAAAATTGGAGGCTAGCTTGTCTTTCGCTAATTCAATGCCAAAGAATGCTCCTATCAATATCGGTGAAAACTTCACAAGTGGTACTTGGGGACGTACTTATAATCCTACTTATTCAAAGAAAAAATACCTAGGTGATAACCATACTGGTTTGGCTGGTGGTGATCCTAGCGATACTTATGGTAACATGCCGGGTCGTGGTACATGGTGGAGCATGTATGAAAATGACTACCGTCAGAAAGAAACTTCAGTTCGTCCAACTGTCAAATTGAATATCGATTTGTTGTCATGGTTGAAGTTCAATGCTGAAGCTAACTACAACTACTACTATACTCGTTTCGAAGATAAGAGACCTGACTCTAGCTTCCAAAATAGTGGTGATGGTGGTTACTATGGTATGGGACAGAGCACTAAGGAACAGACTAACGTGAATGCTAACTTCATGTTTAACAAAACATTTGGAGACTTCACTTTGAACGGTTTCTTACGTGGTGAATATTTTGAAAACTTCCAGCAGTCTCAGAAAATGAATACTGATGGTGGTTTGATCGTTCCTAACCAGTACTTCATCAATAACTCTAAGAAGACTCCTAAATACGAATCCATTATCCATGGACGTAAGAAGATGTTGTCAGTAGCATTCCAGGTTGGTGCTAGCTGGAGAGATCAGATCTTCTTGGATGTTACAGGACGTAACGACTGGTCTTCTTCATTGGTTTACGCTGATGGACACGGTACTTATTCATACTTCTACCCATCAGTAAACGGTTCTTGGTTGATCACTAATACATTCAGAGATGAACTTCCAGAATGGATTTCATTTGCTAAGATTCGTGGATCTTGGGCTCAGGTAGGTAACGATACAAATCCATACGTTATCAACTCTGCTTATTCAGTAAATACTTCTAATTCTGCTAATGGCAACTATTATGGTTTGACTGTTCCTGGAACTTCTTATGACCAGAACTTGAAGCCTGAACGTAAGAACGCTTGGGAAATCGGTTTGGACTGGAGATTCTTGAACAATCGTATCGGTATTGATGCTACTTACTATAAGGAAAATACTAAGAATCAGATTATGGAAATCTCAGTACCTAGTATTTCTGGTATCGATAGACAGTTGATAAATGCTGGTAACATCGAAAATAAGGGTGTTGAATTGGCTGTTAATACTATCCCGTTCCAGAATAAGGATTGGGAATGGAACTTAGACTTTACCTGGACAAAGAATATGAACAAGATTGTTGAATTGCACGAAAACGTAGCAGATTACATCAGTCTTGCCGGTGACGTTAGCTATGGTAACTTCCGTATCGGTTCTGTAGCTAAAGTAGGTTCTTCTTATGGTACATTGATGACCGATAGTTATTTGAAGATCGATGAATCATCTAACTTGCCTATGTTGGTTTGGAGAGATTCTCCACGTCAGTCATATTACTTGCGTAACGAAGCTGAAATTAAAGAGGTAGGTTCTATGGTTCCTGATTTCTTGGGTTCTATTTCAACTGGCTTGAAATATAAGAATTGGAGCTTGAATGTATCTTTGGATATGCGTTTCGGTGGTTATGTCGCTATCTATAACTCTCGTTATGGTACTGCTTATGGTTATACTAAGACTTCTTTGGCAGGTCGTAGCGGACACGGTGGTGTACAGTGGACTTCTAAATACGATAACAAAACTTACGGTGACGGTGTAATTCCTGATGGTATCATTGCTGCTGGTACTCAGATTACTCAGCCTGACGGTGAAATCTATACTGTAGGTAAAGGTGGTATCTCAGAAGCTGGTGAATCATTTAAAGAATTGCTTGAAAAAGGTAAGGTAGAACCAATTCATGCTTCAATCTGGCATTATAGAAACAATGCTTGGACAATGGCAGGACGTAATTATGGTGTTGTCAATGACTCATGGTTTAAGAAATTAAACTATATTGCTTTGCGTGATATTTCATTGAGCTACCGCTTGCCGGCTAAAGCTTGTGAAAAGATCAGAGCTAAACACTGTACTTTGACATTCAATGGTCATAACTTAGGTTATTTGTTGAATTCATTGCCTAATAAGATTAATCCTGAATCTGTAGCAGGTACTGCAGCAGCTGAGTTCCGTATCCGTTCTCTTACAGGTGTTACTTCTAGCTTCACTTTCAATGTTAATGTAGGCTTCTAATCGTATTATTTATCAACTTAAGTAAAATTGAGATATATATGAAAAAATATCATTATATAACATCCTTGCTTTTGGCTGGATTTTCATTTATGATGTCGAGTTGTAAGGATGATTTTGCCGAACTAAACCAAGACCCGAGTACGGTAACTAAGGGAAATGTTGCCTATCTGTTCTCTCAGGGTATTTTGGAATTTGAACCTTCAAAGTATCAGTATTGGTTCTATAGCGGTCCTCAGATGTTCCAGTGGATTCAGAATTATATTCCTAATGGTGGCGCTAGCTCTGATATCTTTGAGGGTGGTACAAAACCTGATTTGATGGCTATAAAGGTTCAGAAGTATGCTAACGAAATTGAATATGTTCGTTCAAAAATGGCTCCTGGAGAAAGTGCACAATATGAACTTTATACAGCTGCAATCAATGTATTGACTACATATATGGGCATTCACGATTCTGATTTTATTGGTGATATCCCATTTACAGAAGCTGCTAGAGCTTTGCATGGTGGTACTTTGACACCGAAGTATGATAGAATCTCCGATTTGTATCCTGCTTGGTTGAATATTCTTGATAAGTCTATTACGACTTTTACAACCAGTAAAGGTATTAAGATTAAATCTGAACAAGATCCTATCTTCAGTGGAAAGATTGACAAATGGGCTAAGTTGGCTAACTCTTTGAAATTAAAGATTGCTGCACGTTTGATTTCACAGAATAAGGCTGAGGCTATTAAAATTGCAGAAGCGGTAGCAAAAGCTCCTTGCGGTGTTTTGGATGGTTCTGAAGACGATTTCATCTTCAACAAAGCAACTTATAACTCAACAAATGCTGACTATACTTATCATTGGAATGATGGTGTAATGGCTCAGGTTTCTGCTTCTAAGAATTTCATGGATATGATGATCAAGAACCGTGACCCACGTGTTCGTTTCATCTTTGACAAGAATGACTGGAACTCTAAAGTTGTTGACTTGTTCTTGAAAGATGCAGGCAAAAAGAAACAGATCCCTAAATTCATCATGGAAAACGTAGTTTTGGATGAAGCTGGTCATTTCAAAGAATGGAAGGCTCCAGGTGAACCATGGGTACGTTACTATGGTCTTCCAGAAGAATTTGATGCTAAGAATAAGCCTCAGTATTCAGATTGGTATGATTGGAGTACTAATTGTAAATATGATGACAAACACATTTACAGACCGTTCTCTAAATTCCAAGAAGAACAGATTCGTGGACGTAAAGACTTTAGCTATCCAATCCTTCCGGGCGAAGCTGTTGTAGAAGATAAAGTTGATAATCCTTGGTATGGTATGTACATGACAACAGGTGAAGTAAACCTTTATTTGGCTGAATTCAAATTGTTGGGTGCAGATCTTCCAAAATCTGCTTCTGATTACTATAACAAAGCTCTTAAGGCTTCTGTAGAAGAATATGACCGTTTGGCTAGCTTGAATAAGATTCCTTATTATGGAACAACTTACAATCAAGACCCTAACGAAAAGCCTATTGACTTGGTAGATGGTGAAATTGACACAATGATGTCACAAGCTGATTACAAATTGACTGGTACACAAGCTGAACAGTTGGAAAAAGTATATATCCAGCAGATCATTCACTTCTCATTGTCTCCAATCGATTGCTTCGTAACAGCTCGTCGTTCAGGTGTTCCTACAATGAAGTCAAATATCTGGAAGCGTACTGACTATGCAGCAAATGGCTTGGGCGTGAACAAGATTCCACGTCGTATGGCAATGTCTGCTCCATCACCAACAGATTTGATGTATGACATCTTGAAACAGTCTTATGCAGATCAGGGTTATACAGTTGGTTCTGGTGATATCTTGAACTCAGAACGTGTATGGCAGGATAAGAAAGCTCCACAGTGGGGTGAAGGTCCTAAACTCTAATTTACATCGTTTATTAGATACTCAAAAGGGTGTGTCAGTATTGACACACCCTTTTTTGTTATGGAGCAATTCTTAAAGTCGCTTTTGAAGATTATTCTATTACCCACCTCCTGTCATGTGGAATTATAACCAGCGGATTGTAGTTCATGCTGTTTTTGTCGAGAATGAGTAATGTGTATTCTTTTCCCTTCTTGCAATGCAAGGAAGTGGACCTTAACCAAGGATTCATGCTTTTTAGTATGGCATACGAGATGCCCTGGCTTTTGGCAAAGCGAGCCAAGTCGGTGATATTCTCTTTTACCTTGACTGTACGGCATGGGATTGGTGGATACAAGTCGGATGATTTCAGTTTGAATCCGAATGTCTGTGGATTGGCGAACAACATCTTTACTGCGAGAATTCGGTATACATAGCGGGCTGTTTCTTCTACGAGATACAAATCGAGTGTTTCGTTGGTATATTGGTTCTCTTTTTGTTTCTTGATACGTCCTTGTCCGGCATTGTAGGATGCTGCTACACTTATCCAATCTCCGAAACGTCCGTAGGCTTGTTTCAAGTATTTGCAGGCTGCTACAGTCGACTTTTCTACATGATAGCGTTCGTCGACGAAATCATTGACTTCCAGACCGAATTCTTTGCCGGTAACTGGCATGAATTGCCATAAGCCAGCTGCACCGACTGCAGAACGTGCCAACGGATTGGCGGCGCTCTCAATGGCCATCAGGTACTTGAAATCATCGGGTATGCCATTCTCTTTTAGTATCGGTTCTATAATCGGGAAATATCGGTTGGCTCGTTTGATGGTTTGTAAAGAGGTGCTGTGCATGTAACTGAAAGCCATCAGTTCGCGGTCCATCCGTTCATGGCGGTCGTAACGGGTCAAATCAATGGTGTCACCGCAGAAGACCATAGAGCGAGGGACAGTAACACAACTGTAGGTGGCTCCTTCTGATTCCTTATCTCTTGAAGTACAGCCCTTCAGGTAGTCGGCACTCAATAAAAATGGTGAAAAGAGGCAGATAATCAAGCCTGTTCGTGGTGAAAACAACTGTTTCTTTAAACTCATAAGACATATATATTATAAAATTGCCTCTAAGTTACTAAAAACATCTGTATACCGTTTGCTTAGACTTGAATAAAAGGATGGGATGTGAGGTGTCTCTTTTTAGTCTTCCAACTGGAAACTTTTGAGGATCGTTGTAGGAGTCTGATCCTCTTTTTGAGGGTAAATAATGGATACGAAAAAGCCGCAGCTTTCATCCTTTGCCATCAGATACGCATAGAGGGAATACTCTTCTTGACTAAGTCCGCTCAATTGGACACCGTAAAAATGAGGAAGATTAAAAGATAGAATGGGACTTTGTTGGGTAAGTTGGTCGTCGTTTGCAACGTGCTGTAACTCATTCTTCAGCATCTCCTTTTGCACAGGCTCTCCATCGAGAATCTGGACACTGATGTAGTAATGTTCGTTGCTCAACACGTATCCTTCCTCAGAATCGTCTTCTATGGTAATGTCGGCCGGAACTTGAAATTTCACACCGTAAGCTGACCAATGTGCTGATTTGAAATCTTGAGCACCGGCCGGTAAAATTGAAATAAGATAAAATATGGCATAAACTGCCCCAAAGAGATGTTTCATACTTGTCTTTCGGCTACAACCTTTCTAGCATATACTTCTTCCTCCTTATTAACCAAAACAAGCACGTTTCCACTATAAGGTGAGGTGATTGCAGACATTGATGATACGTCTTTAATCATAGATTCTACTCCGGCTGAATTCAACAAGCCTTTTATTAACTCGGCTTCCCAAAGGCTACCTTGGAAAACTTCTACCAATGATCCATAAGTTTTAGATGCCATAGTCTTGAATTTTAAGGGTTAATACTATAAGTTCTTGTTTAGTTGCGAGTCTCTTGTAATATGCTTCCGTTAAGGATTTATTCAAAGATATAAAAAGAATGTTAGAAATCCGCATAAATGCCGAGAAAAATATGGTGGCTGTTGGGGTGAATTGTATCTGTAAGATGCATTTTAGAAGGTGAAATGGGGAAGAGCTTTCTTGTCCTACTTTCGATAAAGATTGAATGAATATACTGTTACGGTGGCATATTTCAATTAAAATGCAAATAAAAGGGGGCTTATTCGGATTTTATTCCTATAAATTGTATATTTGGGAATCGTAATAATCAAAAATTCTGACGCATGAGAACATTTACCAATGTATTTGATTTGGGCAATCTGCAGACAGCGTTGGCAGAAGCCTTTGAAATAAAGAAAGATCGTTATAAATATGAACATCTGGGAAAACACCGTACTTGTTTGCTGATTTTTTTTAACAATAGCTTGCGTACGCGATTGAGTACACAGAAGGCTGCTCGCAACTTGGGCATGGATGTGATTGTACTCGATGTGAATCAAGGGGCTTGGAAATTGGAGACCGAGCGTGGCGTGGTTATGGATGGCGACAAGAGTGAGCATTTGCTCGAGGCTATTCCGGTAATGGCTTCTTATTGTGATCTTATTGGAGTACGTTCTTTTGCTCACTTTGAAAGTCGTGAGGATGATTATACCGAAAAGATTTTGAATCAGTTTATTCGTTATTCGGGCAAGCCGGTCTTTTCTATGGAAGCGGCTACGGGACATCCGTTGCAGGCTTTTGCCGACTTGATAACGATAGAAGAGTATAAAAAGAAGGAACGTCCGAAGGTTGTTCTTACTTGGGCTCCGCATCCTAAAGCTTTGCCGCAGGCTGTTCCGAACTCGTTTGCAGATTTTATGAATGAGGCGAATGTGGATTTTGTTATTACTCATCCAGAGGGGTATGAGTTGGATCCGAAGTTTGTCCGCAATGCCAAGGTGGAATACAATCAGTTGAAGGCTTTTGAAGGTGCCGACTTCATTTATGCCAAGAACTGGGCTTGTCCGGGAGTCACCTGTCCGGCGGATTATGGGAAGGTGCTCAGTAAGGATATGAATTGGACGGTGGATGAGGCTCACATGGCTGTGACCGACCATGCGTTCTTCATGCATTGTTTGCCGGTCCGGAGAAATATGATTGTCACCGATGAGGTGATTGAAGCACCTACTTCTTTGGTTATTCCCGAAGCTGCCAACCGTGAAATTTCGGCTACGGTCGTATTGAAGCGTATGCTGCAGGCATTAAATAAATAATTGCAGGTGAAGGATACCGCATCTACGAAAATAGGTTAGTGATGAAAAGAATCACTGACCTATTTTTTTGTTTCATAGTAATATGTCGTACATTTGTAATATCCTGTTGTCCTTGTTGCCTGCAATCTGGAATGACGGGATAGTTGGAGAGATTCAATTACGAATACTATGAAAAAGATATTTGTCAAGATAGGTGCTTGTCTGCAAGCGTTTCTATTCACTTCTTTCCTTTTACCTGTACAGGCAAAAGGAATTTCTCATTTTGCTGATGGGAGGAAAGAAAAAGTTGGCACAGCCGCGTTATGTCTTTGTGGATTCTCCGCAGGGACCGGCCGTAATCAACGAACAGCATTGGAAGTTGCGCTATAACAAACAGCTCAAGAAGTTCCGTCTGCACTATTTACCCAAGGATTATCGGGAAGAGAAAATCTTGAACGACCGATATCCAGAAATCTTGGAACATTTGAAGAAGAAGCTGGAACCATATCTGTAAGGCTATCATTTCGTTTTTTGTCTGCTCCCTTTCCTTTCTCATTTTATTTGTCTATTTTTGTAGGGTGATTAAGGGGAATAGAGCGATGTAATGCAGTTGGTTGCATACTGGCTGTATACGGTTGTATCCTGTTGAATCTGTGGCTTTTGGAGGCCACTTCAATTGAAATTTTATATACTTATTTCTATGAGAACAAAGAATATTTTGGGCTTGCTTCCCTTTGTGGCAGCTGGAGCCATGGCACAAGAGTCGCCGAACATTATTTTAATCATGACTGATGATATGGGTTGGGGAGACGTCGGCTTCAACGGAAACACAGAAATCAAGACCCCTTGCTTGGACCAGTTGGCCAGTGAAGGCATGGTTTTCGATCGTTTCTATGCAGGTTGTTCTGTTTCATCTCCGACTCGTGCTTGTGCTTTGACAGGCCGTAATCCTTTCCGCTCGGGAGTTTTCCATGCCAATACGGGTATCTTGCGTCCAGAAGAAGTGACATTGCCAGAGTTGTTGCAGCAGCGTGGCTATTATACCGGTCATTTCGGCAAATGGCATTTGGGTACCTTGACTCATACTGAATACGATGCCAATCGTGCTAAACCAGGTAATACAGCTTTGTATAACTTGCCGAGAGAACATGGTTACATTGAATCATTTGTAACCGAATCAAAGGTGCCTACTTACGATCCGATGAAGCGTCCGGCTAAATGTGATGGTCGTTTTTGGGACCATCTGGCTGCCGGTGAAGAAGGGGTGGCTTATGGTACAAGTTATTGGAAGCACAACGGTGAAAAGGAAACTGAAAACTTGGAAGGGGATGACAGCCGTGTGATCATGGACCGTGTTCTGCCGTTCATCAAACAGAGTAAGGAAGCGGTTCGTCCGTTCTTCTCGGTTGTATGGTTCCATACTCCTCATCTGCCGTGTGTAGCAAGTCCTGAATATGCCAAGATGTATGCTAATTATCCGTTGAAGGAAAGAAACTATTACGGATGTATCTCGGCGATGGACGAGCAGGTGGGTCGTTTGGTTACTTTCTTGAAGCAAGAAGGCCTTTATGAGAATACGATTCTTTGTTTCTGCAGTGATAACGGACCGGAGTTGAGAACTCCTGGTACAGCCGGTCAGTTGCGTGGTAAGAAACGTGACTTGTATGAAGGTGGAATCCGTGTACCGGGCTTTGTGGTTTGGGATGGAAAAATCAAGAGTGGACGTACTGATCACATCGCTTCTGTATCTGATTACCTTCCTACTTTCGTTGAACTGCTTTCTTTGCAGAAACCTCCTTATGAAATTGACGGTGAATCTTTGGTGAGCTTCTTTAAATACAAAGAGGCACGTAAGAAACCGCTTGTCTTTGCAGTTCAGAAGAGTGGAGCTGTGATAGAGCAGCAGTACAAGTTGTTCTATGAAAAAGGAAGATATGAATTGTATGACATTCAGAAAGATCCTTGTGAAAAAGAAGATTTGTCTGCCCAATATCCTGAAATCATGAAACGTTTGCGTTCGGTCTTGGATACTCAGTTGGAATCGTATCGCAATACCTATGAAGGTGGAGAATATGGTACGGCTTCTCGTAAACGTGTGCAGATGGATTGGATTGATGTGAAGAAAGTAGATTGATAGGATTCATCTTATAGATAATGGTCCCATGGATACGTTTGTATTGATGGGACTTTTTTTGTGGCTTGCTGGCTTTTGTCTGTAGTATTAAAACTATAAATCTTTCTGAATTCTCACAGATATGGGTTGTATGACCAGTAGTCAATTCCTTGATGGTATACAATGTTGTGTCAGCACTGCATGGCTTGAACTTTAGATTGGCAGATAAAAGGTGTGGAAAAATTTTAATATACTAATTACCTGGAAGAGTGCGCGCACGTGGAAACGGAGATTTTTTTCCACAAGTCTTTGTATGTGAACCTGAATTTGAATCAATTATGTTGGCAAACAGAGCATCAAATTGTTTCATTATTTTCAATATTCCATCAAAAGACGTAGTTTGTTCGGATTTAATTTGTATTTTAGCCATGTATGGTGAAGCATTGTTTGATTTTTATCACAATGCTAAGTTGAGTTTCAGATATAACAAAAAATATGTTATTACTCTGTGTTTTGATTATTCTATTGTAACAAACCTTGCGGAATTAGGGAACTACATGAAATAAATAATAGGGCTTATATAGAATAAGGAACAAAATTGTTGAAAATCAATACTATATAATCTTATCCTATACAATGTTTAATAAATTGAGAATTATTTTTAGCTGTTATAAGACTATAAGGCACTATAAATTTAATTTTATATGTTAACTCTTTTTAAATCACATTTTACTGTCATTATATCCTTTTTCATTTTTCTGCCTAGTTTTCTTTTTGCTAACAAGAATAACGATGCTATTCTTGATAGCCTGTATCAAGAAGTAAAACAAGAACTTTACAACAATCCTTTACGTATCATTCATCTTTGCGACCAAGCAATGACTTATCATGATACTAACCTTAACAGAAAGGCAGAGTTTCAACTTTCGTATGCCATGGCACAACGAATGCAGGGAGATTATGAAGGATGCATCATTACCCTCTATGATATTCAACAATTACTGAAAAATAATAAGCGAGCTATAATATATGGCAAAGTAAATAATCTCATGAGTGTATGTTACTGCTATCTGTCTGATTATACAACAGCCATTCGATTAAACAAAGAAGCAACCGAAATCTTCCAACATCATAATGATTCCAGTCTTCTAGCGTCTGCTTATAATTGCTGTGGTATTATACACGCATATTTAGGAGATTTTTTAGAAGCAGATAAATACATAAAAAAAGCATTGAAGATCAATCGTCAACGGAAAAATTTAGTACAAATTGCAGCAAATCTTAATAATTTATGTATTTACCCAGGGGACTTCAATGAAAAGTTAAATTATATTAATGAAGCTATTATCATTAATAAAAACCTAAATACAAAGTGGTCCATATCTGAGAATCTTAATAATATGGGCATGCAGTATTACTATGCATATAAATACGACAAAGCATTAGAAATATTAAATGAAGCATACAATATAGCTTCCTCTATAGATGCCAAAGGATTGATATGTGATAATTATGAATATTCTTCAAAAGTATATAAGGCGTTAGGTGATTATAAAAATGCATATGAAAAAAGGATTGCTCTTTCAAACTTAAAAAATAAAACGCAAAGTGTTAATAAACTATGGGCCATAGAACGTAATATTAACCAAAAGCAATTACAGGAACAACAAAAAAACGCAGAGCAGCAAGAACTGCACTATCAAATAAAATTATGGAACACCTATTTGATTGCAACAATCACTGTGATATGCTTATTGATAGTCATTTGCCTGTTCATTTTCCAAAAATATAAACGACGCAAAAAGATGGAACTGATGAAGGCTAAATATCAGTTGGAACAATCAGAACATGAAATAGCCAAATTGAAAGTACAGCAACAAGAACTGGATATCATAAACATTAAACAAGTGTTGAATAATAGTGTGAAAGAAACAACAGATGTGGCTATTTTCATGCAAACTAGAAACGAATTGCTAGATAAAATCTATGGCCAGATAAAGGAATGCTATAAACTAAACCAAACGGATATTGTACCTCAACTAAAACGTATAAATGCATTCATTAAACAAAATCAAGCAAATAATAAGACAAACAATAGCATCCTTAATCTTATCGAAAAGAAAAGTCAAGAGTTTATAGAACGATTGACTCTAAAGCATCCTAACCTTACACATGGAGAGGTGCATTTGGCATCTTTATTACGAGTAGATATCTCTACAAAAGACATAGCAGTTCTTACAGGAAACAGCCCCAAATCTATCAATATGAGTCGATATAGATTACGAAAATCACTGAAATTAGAATCAGAAGAAGATTTGGTGGCTTATCTTCAGTCTATCTAAAACAAAAACTTTTTTCATTCAAAAAACTTATCAAACCCATAAAGTTCCAATGTAGATGTCTGTTGTAAATAAATAATTGGTAATCAGTAACAAAATGTTATGATTGTATATAAATAAATTAGATAAAATGTACTCTTGTATATAATAATAAAACTCTTATTCGCAACTTTATTAGAATTCTTTTTTATGTTTGTCAGTAGTTAAACCTCTAATCTTTTTAATTAAGACATATTATGAAAAAAGAATCTAACATCTGTAAATGGCAAATTATTTTATTGCTATTCTTAGGGATTCCATTTTTATTAATGGCACAATCCATTCAGCTAAAAGGTGTCGTTATTGACCCTAATGGTGAACCTATTATCGGAGCTAGTATCTTAGAGAAAGGAACACGAAATGGTACAATTACAGACTTTGACGGAATCTTTTCTTTAGAAGTAAACAAAACAAGTACAATTGTAATTTCTTATATTGGATTTATAAAACGAGAGATTGCTGTCAATGGTAAACAAAGTATTACCATTAAAATGGAAGAAGATAATCAAGCTCTTGAAGAAGTGGTGGTAGTTGGATACGGGACCCAAAAAAAGTCAGATGTTTCAGGTTCTGTTACAACCGTTTCTGGTGATAAAATGGCAAAACTGCCAACATCTAGTGCAGAAACTGCTCTTCAAGGTATGGCACCTGGCTTATCTGTCAATTATGGAAGTGGAGCTCCAGGTGAATCTGCAACACTTCAAATCCGTGGTGTCACATCATGGGGAACTACTAATGCACCTTTAGTCATTATAGATGGCGTACCAGGTGATATGTCATATTTAAATCCTGAAGATATTAAGTCCATGTCTGTTCTTAAAGATGCAGCAACAGCAGCTATCTATGGAGCACGTGCGGCTGCAGGCGTTATTCTTATAGAAACAAATCGAGGAAGTAAATCTGCTCCCAAAATCAGCTTCTCTTCTTATATAGGATTTGACGATCGTCCTAAGCGTCTTGAAGTATGTAATGCCGAGGAGTTTATCAAAGTTAGAAAAATGGCCTTAAGCAATGCTGGACATACTCCTGATGAATGGCCTGCATATATAGCAGCATATGAAAAAGACCCTTCACAATTTGCCGATACTGATTGGCAAAAAGAGTATTATCGTCGAGCATTAACTCAAAAATATACAGTAGGTTATACTGCAAGTGGGGAAAATATGAATGTCGCATTTTCTGGATTCTATTCTCAAAGAGATGGAATTGTTGTAGGCACAGATGAATCTAAATATGGAGTTAGACTTAACTCTGACATGAAACGTGGATGTTTTAAAATAGGTGAATCGTTTGGATATACACATTGGAAATCTACCCCAGAGGTAAATACTGGTTTCCCTGGTATGTATCAAGTAACAAATATAGAACCATTAGTGTCAGTATATGATTCTAATAACGAAGGAGGCTATGGTGGTGCTATAGCAGGAATGGGAATGTCAGATGCTGCTAATCCAGTAGCTTTTAGCAATTTAGTACGTAGAAATAAAAGTAAAGATTATCTTTCTTTATCTGGCTATATTTCAGCAGAACCTTTAAAAGGCCTTATTCTCAAACTTAATGCAGGTAGAACTATTTATTGGGAAAATTATAAGGAATTTTGGCCTACGTATGAAGTTGGAGTACAGAAGCATAACACTATTGCATCTTTGGAAGAAAGTCGTGGAAAAGAAATAAATGACATCATAGAATTAACGGCAAATTATAGTAAAGGTTTTAAGAATGACTCTCATAACATACAAGTTTTATTAGGAGCTTCACAAGAAGAGACAAAATTCGAGAATCTTGAAGCTTCTGGCAGACAATTTGAAAGCAATGATATGGATCTTATGGGACAAGCACAAAAAGATTTCTCTGTAGGAGGTCGAAAGACCCGTAGCGGTTTACGTTCTGTTTTTTCACGAATCAATTATAATTATAAATACAAATATTTATTCATGGCATCATTCCGTTATGATGGCTCCTCACGATTTGCAAAAGGAAATAAATGGGGATTTTTCCCATCTGCATCATTAGGTTGGAATATCGCTAAAGAAAACTTTTGGGAAAAATATAGAGATATAGTATCAACTTTTAAATTACGTGTAAGTTATGGTGCCCTTGGTAACCAATCAATAGGTTTATATAAATATATACCATCCTTAAATTATGATGACGCTACATTAAACTACCCACTGAATGGACATTCTAATAATATAGGGTATGCGATAAAGGAACTCCCTTCAGGCAATATAAAATGGGAAACAACTGTTTATCAAAATATTGGTATTGATTTAGGACTATGGAATAATAAACTTGAACTTTCTTTAGAAGGCTATATAAAGAATACAAAAGATATGCTTTCAGAGAAAAGCATCAGCCTCTGTACTGGATTTGGCTCACTTTGGGTAAATGATGGAAAACTTCGTACTACTGGTATTGATTTTCAAGCTATATATCATGGTAATATTGGAAAAGATTTTAAATATGACCTTGATATGAATCTATCAAATTACAAGAGTGTACTTAAGCATATGGCTAATCCTAATTATATATATACTAATGGTCCTGCACGTACATATGTAGGAGGCGAAATTGGAGAATTCTGGGTTACCCAAACAGCTGGAATATTCCAATCACAGGCAGAGGTAAACGAATGGAACAGCCAACACGGTAGAAAAGATGCCAACGGGAATTGGATTCCATTACAACCTGCCGCCAAACCAGGTGACATCCGCTTTATTGATCAGAATGGAGATGGCCTACTTGATGAAAGTGATAAAGTAAAAGTTGGGAGTGGAAATCCTAAAATAGCAATGGCATTTAATATAAATCTTACTTATAAAACTTTTGACTTAACAGCCAACTTTTATGGAAGCTTTGGAGTAAAACGTTATAATTATTCAAAAATGCAATTACAGCGCATGGATAAAGTCTTCAATTATGGAAAAGATGCTTTAAATGCATGGACTCCTGAAAACATTCATACAAATATTCCACGTGCTGTACAAGGAGATCCTAATAAAAATAATCGTATATCTGATCGTTATGTTGAAAATGGAAATTATCTGCGTCTCAATAATCTACAATTAGGATATAACCTTCCCAAAAAGCAATGCAAACAAATAGGTTTGTCTAATTTACGTGTCTATATCAGTGCAACACGTTTGTTTACAATCACAAAATATGATGGATATGATGTGGCTGTAGGTTCAAAAGTGGGTGATTTAGGTGTGGACTATGGTATATATCCGATGAGCCCTTCGTATACATTGGGTCTTAAATTTGGTTTTTAACAATTAAATATTAATATTATGAAAATCTTTAATATATTATCAATAGCCATTATAGGTGGATGTTTGCTTTCTGGATGTGATAGCTCTTTCCTCGATGAAGAACGAAATCCTAATAAATATACTCCAAATCAATTTTGGAAAAGCAAAGAAGATATAATGAAAGGCCTCACTGGAGCTTATGGAGCTTTACATGCTTCTGGAGAATGGGCTGCTTCATATGAAAGGTACATAGTAATAGACAATTACCGCTCAGATGAAACTAGATTTCGTCCTGATGTTGGATCTTGGGATAACATTGCAAGTTTTGTGAATGACCAAAGTAACTCAACGACAAGAACAGAATGGAAACAATTATATCGTGGAATTAATGTAGCTAATCAATGTATTGATAACATTCCTAATGTTCAAGGTAATGATGATGCTATAATGAAATTAAAAGAATGTGCGCTTTCAGAAGCTAGATTTCTTCGAGCATATTATTACTTTCGATTATATATAAACTTTGGTGAACATATTCCATTATACACTCATCAAATAGAACAAAACGAGAACGATTTTTTCCCTCAACAAGCTAAAGATGGCGAAATTGTAAATTTTATTAAAACAGAACTAAGCGAAATACAAGAAACACTTCCCGAGAAATATGATCAAACGGGAAGTGGACGTGCGACATGCTATGCAGCAGCAGCCATTTTAGGAAAATTATATATGTTTAATCACGAAATTGCTAAAGCTGAAAAAGAATTTGAAAAAATTATTGGCAGATTTAAACTTGTGGATAATTATGAAGATAATTTTGATGGTCTTCATAAAAACAATTCTGAATCTATCTTTGAAGTTCAATATTCAGGAGATCGTAGTGGAGGTCGTCGCGAATATAACAATATTGCAGAACATTTGTCCTCTGGTAGTATTGGAGGATATGAAGAAGCATTTCCTTCAGACTGGTTGTTTGACTTGCTAAAGAAAGATAAGACTATAGATGGGAAATATAGCTCTCGTCTTTATGGAACAATCCTTTTTGATGACCCTGGAACTAAAATGTGGTATATAGGAGAAGGGCAGCAATTTAAGGATATAGAAAAAGATAACTCAAATAAAATTTTCTGGAAAAAATTTGCTACATGGGATAAATCCTTGAGTTCTGATTGGTGGGCTAGTGCTTTTAATATCCCTATTATACGATATGCAGATATTCTTCTACTATATGCAGAATGTCTTAATGATCGTGGAAAAACTACAGAAGCCGTACATTATATTAATGAAGTACGTCAAAGGGTAAACGTTCCAAAATTAGAAGATTCTATGTCAAAAGATGAAATATTAAAACATCTTCAGAATGTTGAACGTCCGTGTGAATTAGCTTTTGAAGGTGTACGTTGGTATGATTTGCTTCGTTGGGGAATTGAACAAAGAGCAATAAAGGAACATAATAAAAAGTTTGCAGAAAACTATATACCTACAAAACACAAATTATTCCCTATACCTCGACAAGAATTTGAGATGAATCCAGATTGGAAACAGAATCCAAATTTTGGTAAATAATTATTGTCATAAATAGATATGCTTTCTATAATTAGAAAGCATATCTATTAACATAATACTAATCTAAATTTATGAAAAAGATACTAAAACAGCTTACATTATCAATTGTAAGTTTTGGATTACTAACAGCTTGTAATAACGGAACAATAATACAGCATCAAGAAAATTTGCTGACTTGTCAAACTGATTTTTATAATCTTATTAATGTTAAGAATATTCCACAAACAACTTCTGATGTATATGATAAATCTGTATTGTCAGATTTAGGTGCATGGTCTGGATATGCATTACCAATAAATGAGAGTAATGAATATGCTGGTGCTTTTATAGGACCTATGAATATGCGTGGATATTGGATGGCAACTTCATTAGCCAATCCTACTATTCATGTTAATGGAGAAGAATATGATTTAGCACGTAATTTACAAACTGCAAAATATTTTCCAGGATTACTAGTTCAAGAAATTAGTGACAATCAACTTAATTTCAAAACAGAACTATGTTTTGCTACTTCTAGAACTGCTGTTGTACGTTCAACTATTAAGAATGTAAGTCCTGAGTCTCTTTCTTTTTCCTTATCTTGGAATGGAGGAATATTTAATAAAAATTCTAAAATAGAAAAAGAAGGGAACAGCATTTCAATACTTCATTTAAAAGACTTGTCAAAAATTATGTTACGTTTTACGACTGCAGATAAAGTTGAAATCACATCCCCTGATAGCATTCAAATAATAGAGAAAACGAACTTTACATTAAAGCCTGGTGAAATATATCATTCAGAATATACTCAAACACTAACCTTAAAGAATGAAAATATAGAAAAAGAAATTACAGATTTAAGAGCATTAAATATTGATGACTATTTTAATTTAAACACTAAACGATGGAACAAATATCTTACGTCACTTTTTAATTCTGACAGTAAATTCCTAAAAAATAACAAATATCGTAAAGTTGCTGTAAAAGCGTTAATGACATTAAACACTAACTATCGTTCACCTGCAGGTGACATTCTACATGGTGGAAGTTATCCTTCTTATAATGGATTTTTTGGAATTTGGTCATGGGATTCTTGGAAAATAGCATCCGCAAATACTTTATACAACCTCCAGATGGCAAAAGAAGAAATGCTTACATTGTTTGATTATCAAGCAGACAATGGAATGTTGCCTGATTTTATAGGTTACAATAAAAAAGGCAATAATTGGAGAGATAGCAAACCTCCTTTGTCTGCATGGGGAACAATGAATGTATATAAAGAATGTCATGACAAAGAATTTTTGGCTATGATGTTTGATAAAATATATAAATTTCATCAATGGTGGTATAATGACAGAGACCATGACCATAATGGCATCTGTGAATACGGCTCAACTGATGGATCTGTCATTGCTGCTGCATGGGAAAGCGGTATGGATAATGGAGTACGATTTGATGATGTCAAGATGCTTAAAAATGGAAAGAATGCATGGTCTATGAATCAAGAAAATATCTGCTTAAATTCTTTTTTATACAAAGAAAAGTTATTATTGGCTGAAATGGCAACTATACTAGATCAAAAAGACTTGGCAGAAAAACTGACCAAAGAAGCAGAATATGTAAAAGAGTTCGTTCAGAAAAAAATGTTTGACCCTGAAAGCGGTTTCTTCTATGATATCCGAATTAGTACTGGCGAGTTCATTAAAGTTATGGGTGCAGAATGCTGGTTGCCTCTATGGGCTGGTATTGCTACTCAAGAACAGGCACAATTAGTAAAGGAAAAAATGATGGATCCTTTGAAATTTAATTCTACATTGCCTTTAGGGACCCTTGATATCAGTAACCCAAGACTACGTCCCACAAGAGGATATTGGAGAGGCCCTGTATGGGTAGATCAAGTTTACTTTGGAATAGTCGGTTTGCGTAATTATGGCTTTAACCAGGAAGCCGATTATCTTACAGAGAAATTTATCAATAATGCACAGGGACTTACTAGTGATGGACCAATACACGAAAATTACAATCCACTGACCGGAGAAACTCTCAACTGTCCTAATTTTGGATGGTCCTCTGCTGTAATAATCAAAATGTTGTTGAATAAATAAAATTATAGCTATGAAACTTAAATATATAATGATTGCTGCTATCTTGTCCTTTCCTACTTTTTTATGGGCACAATATGAAGGAATACCTATGGAAAAATTACAAGAACAGCAGGATAATATTGCACAGCTCCCTTGTCGTAACAAATACCCACATTCAGATAATGATTGGGAAAATTTTGATGTATTACATATAAATAGGCTGCCCTCTGCAGCCCATTTCATGGCATATCCTAACAGAGATATGGCTATTAAAGGAATTCGAGATAATTCTCCATTTTTTAAAACACTCAATGGCAAATGGGCTTTCAAGTTTGTTTCACGGTATGATAAACGTCCCATGGATTTTTATCGCAAAGGGTTTGATCTTGTTGGATGGGATGAAATTAAAGTTCCTGCTAATTGGGAAATGGAAGGATTCGGTTATCCTTTTTATATAGGGAGTGGATATGGAATAAAAAAGGACCCTCCTCTTATCGCTGTTGAAAATAGTCCTGTAGGTTCATATAAACGTATTTTTAATATACCGTCAACATGGAAGGGACAACAAATAATCTTATATTTTGGTGGTGTAGCATCTGCTTTTTATGTTTGGATTAATGGAGAGAAAGTTGGATATTCACAAGATTCAAAAACACCTTCTGAATTTGATATTACTCGATATGTAAAATCTGGAGAAAATGAAATCGCAGTTCAAGTCTTCAAATTTAGCGATGGTTATTATTTGGAAGATCAGGACTATTGGCGTTTTGCCGGTATACAGCGTGATGTGTATATTTATGCAAGACCTGAAACGCATATACGAGATTTTGAAGTCGTTACTGAATTAGATAATGAATATAAAGATGCAGATTTCAATTTATATGTAGAATTAGGCAGCGCTAAAGGAAAAAAAATCAAAAATGCAAAGATTGGCATTGAATTGTTCGATAAAGAACAAAAATGTATTTATAAAGAGCTAAAGAAATGGAACACTGGAGATCCAGAATTGCATTTAAAAAAACATATCAAAACTCCTTTGTTATGGAGCGCAGAAAAGCCCAATCTATATCAAATGGTTATAACTCTTCAAAGCAAAGGAAATCAGTCACAATATATTGTACGTAATATAGGCTTTCGGAAATCTGAAATCAAACATGCACAGTTACTTTTTAATGGAAAACCTATTTATATAAAAGGGGTTAATCGTCATGAACATGATCAACATAATGGACATGTAATAGATGAAGCTTCGATGATACAAGATATCAAATTAATGAAGGAACTTAACATAAATTGTGTACGAACTTCACATTATCCTAATGATCCTCGTTGGTATGAATTATGTGATAAATATGGTATGTATGTGGTAGATGAAGCAAACATAGAAAGTCATGGGATGGGATATGATTTAAACGAATGTCTTGCCAATCAACCGGAATGGGAAAAAGCATTTATTGATCGAACGGAAAGAATGTTTGAACGTGACAAAAATAATGCGTGTATTATCATGTGGTCTCTTGGTAATGAAACAGGAGAAGGATGTAACTTTGCTACTACTTATAAGTGGATTCACGATCATGATCGCTCCCAGCGTCCTGTGCATTCAGAAGATGGTATCAAAGGACCAAATACAGATGTATATTGCCCAATGTACAAAAAATTGGATGTACTTCTAAATCATGTTCTATATTTGCCAGATAAACCGCTTATTCTTTGTGAATATGCACATGCTATGGGTAATAGTGTAGGTAATTTACAAGATTATTGGGATATCATCGAAAAATATCCTTCGTTACAAGGAGGACATATTTGGGATTGGGTAGATCAAGGATTAGCTGCTAAAACGGCTGATGGAAAGAAGTATTGGGCCTATGGCGGTGACCTTGCACCTAAAGGCACTGTAAGTACTGCTAATTTCTGTATGAATGGATTAGTAGCTGCAGACAGAACTTTAAAGCCTCACGCATATGAAGTAAAAAAAGTCTATCAAAATATAGCTTTTAATCTTTGTGACTATCATTCAGGACTTGTAGAACTTACTAATAAGTTCTTTTTTACCAATTTAAATGATTTTGATTTTTCTTGGCGTCTAGAAGGTAATGGAGAATTTATTGCTGAAGGGAGTATTGACAATGTAAATGTTGCTCCTCAAAATAAATTAATTTTTCATACAAACTTTCCGGATATAATACCTAAAGCTGGAGTAGAATATTTTATAAACTTTTATGCAAAGCAAAAGTCAAGTGCCAACCTTTTAAAAGCAGGAACAATAGTTGCCAGTGCCCAACATAAATTACCGTTTTTTAAATATTATACTTTTGAACAATCTTCTGATAAAATAACTAGTTCAGAAAATGAATCTACTTTAGAACTAAAAACTGGAGATATCTACATTTGTTTCCAAAAACAAACAGGAGCATTATGCTCTTTTAGACAAGGTTCTGCTGAGTTTATTAAAGAGCCTTTAAGACCTAATTTTTGGCGCCCTGTTACCGATAATGATATGGGAAATAGAATGAATAGGACTTTACGCATTTGGAGAGAAGCTGGTACTAAAGCACAATTAAAAGAATTGAAATACCATTCAATAAGTAAAACTGAGTATGAGGTAATTTCTCACTATAAACTTCCTGTTTCTGAATCTGATTTTATAATTAAATATTTATTTAACAATAAAGGATATGTAGATATTAACTGTACTTTTATACCTGCTAATGATACTCTTCCTTTTATGCCTCGTTTAGGAGTTAGTATTACATTAAACAAACAATATGACCAAATGGAATGGTTAGGAAGAGGTCCTCATGAAAATTATATAGATAGAAATACATCAGCCTATGTAGGATTATATAAAGGTAGTGTAGCCGAACAATATTTCAGCTATGATCGTCCACAGGAAAATGGAAATAAAACGGATGTCAGATGGATGAGTCTTACAGATAAAAATGGAATAGGTATTATGGCTATTGGAGAACCTTATATTAGTTCAAGTGCATATATGTTTCCAACAGAAGATTTGGACGAGCCTGGCATTAGAAAGTCTCAACGACATCAATCGGACATACAATTCAAAGATATGATAACATGGAATATCGATTGGAAACAGATGGGAGTGGGAGGTGACACTAGCTGGGGAGCATATCCACACCAACCTTATCTAATCCCTGCTCAAAAAAGGACATTCTCATTCCGACTTTGTCCTGCTAAACAAAATGGAAGAACTGGGAACGAGCAATATCTGAACAGTAAATTATAGATGTAATTTTTAAGAGGGAGTAAAAAGATTATATTTAGAAATATCTTTTTGCTAACGATAAAGGCCTGTACGATTTGCAAGTTTGATTCTTTGTTATATCTTAAAACCTTGACAAGTTTATCTGCTGACGTATGTCAGTAATGCTGCTGACCTATGTGGGTAGCACTGCTGACGATTTCCGCCTTGGACATGGTGGAGGCCCGATGATATTTGCGTTTTGTGGTGGATCTTAGGGTGTATTTTGTCATCATTGCGTCAAAAA